>OJNX01002051.1_pt1 | contig 9578 bp, 6 predicted proteins | sample 1598021 | NCBI WGS metagenome assembly OJNX01 (sample SAMN01915227, study PRJEB22387) | human gut metagenome | isolation source: stool | host: Homo sapiens | place: USA | reverse complement strand
CGGGCAGGCGCATGGGTTTCCGGAGGATTGCGTCCGGAGCGCCTGCATATGTATTTATACAGGTTCATTTTAATTCACTTGCAGTATGGAAAGACGCATTTACGAACGGCCCCGGGCCGAGCTGCTGGCGGTGGCCGTGGAGGAGGGCATCGCGGTCTCTTCGCCGGAGAGCGTGAGCGGCACGCACGAAGACGTAACCCTCGACGGAGGCTACGAATATTGACGGACATCAACACATTACAGGGCATGAAAAAAAGAAGATTATCCATTGCATTGTCGGCCGCGCTCCTGCTGGGGGCGTGTGCCAAGGAGGCTCCGTCGGGGGGACGGCAGCCGGAACCGGGCGAAGGGGCGATACGGGCCGTTGCGGAGGAGGTGCACGACGGAGCCGTGAGCCGCTCTTCGTTCGACGAAAACGGCCGTGTGGCGTGGTCGCAGGGCGACGTGATAGGCGTCATGACGGCCGACAACACCGACGCCAACCTGACCTACCGGGCGCTTACCGAAACGGATGCCTCGCAGGGCCTTTTCACCATGGAGGGTGACATCACGCTTTCGGGCGAGACGTTCTACGCCTACTATCCGATGGTGCCGGGCAACCGGCTGGGGGCCGACCTTACCCTGCCCGTCACCCTGCCTGCCGTACAGACCTACCGGCAGGGTTCGTTCGGGCCCAACGCCAACATTTCGGTCGCCGTATCGGCCGACGGCGCGAACTATGCCTTCAAGAACGCCTGCGGCTATCTCGACATCCGGCTGCTGGGCAGTGCGGAGGATAAAATCGGCTCGGTCGAAGTGACGGCCGGCGGCGCGGTCATCGCCGGCAGCGGGAGTGTCGATTTCGGCGGTTACGCCTCGGGGCCCCTGTTCGTACCGGACGAGGGCGGAAGCACGACCGTACGGCTCGAGTGCGGCGACGGCATCGCCCTGAACCCTGCTTCGGCCACCTCGTTCCATGTGGTTCTTCCGGCCGGGACCTACGCTTCGGTCGGCGTGAGGGCGCGCACCTCCGACGGGCGCAGCTACTCCTATACCAAATCGCCGGAGGGAGGCGTGGTCATCGAACGCAGTACGGTGACGCACTTCAAACCCTCGGAGTTCTTCGACGGGATAGAGGTGGAGAACCTTTCCGGGGAGCTTGCCGACCGGCTCGCCGGGACGGATGCCTCTTCGGTTACCGCCCTCCGCATCACGGGCACCTTGAACGCAACCGACTTTGCATATATCCGCGAGAACCTTACCGCATTGGAACTCCTCGACCTCTCCGGCACGGAGATGACCGTGTTCCCGAACAGGGCCCTGGCCTTCTATGACGATGCCAATACGACCCTGAAAGAGGTGATTCTACCCGAAGGACTTACGACGATTGAAGATGCGGCCTTCGCCAACTGCACCGCCCTTGAAAAACTCGATGTCCCCTCTTCGGTCTCCGAATTGGGAAGGTGGATACTGGAAAACACCGCCGTAGAGACCTTCACGATTCCTGACGGAGTCTCCGAAATCCCCGCAAGCTGCTTCTACGGTAGCGCTATTACAGCCATGGTCGTACCCGCCTCGGTTACTTCCATAGGCGCCTGGGCTTTCGAAAATCCCTATTATGACAACGGTAACAAGAGCTACCTGACATCGGTCACTTTCACCGGGACAGGCGTTACCGAAATTCCGGAAGGATGCTTCATCTACCAGAAAAGCCTCTCCTCCATCAATCTGCCCGAGGGGGTTACGACCATTGGAGCCGACGCTTTCAACCAATGCCAGATAAGCGCGCTCACCCTGCCCTCCTCGCTGGAAGCCATCGGGCAAAGGGCCTTCTCCAATAACGGCATTACCAGCCTGGTGATTCCGGATAAAGTGAAACGAATCGATTTCAGTGCCTTCGCGTACAATAACCTTGAGACGATTGACCTGCCCGCGTCGATAGAAGTGCTGGCCTCCACCGCCTTCCATTGGGAATCGACGGCACTGAAAACCGTGATATGCCGTGCCGCGGCCGTACCGGAGATGCCGACGTCCTATACGGACGACTTGGGCAGCCATACCTATCCGGCCTTCATCCGTATCAACAAAGCCAACGTGATACTGAAAGTTCCGGCAGCTTCGGTCGAAGAGTACGAAACGGCATGGGGAAGCTATTTCAGCTCGGTCGAGGCCATTGAGTAGGCACCGACCGCATTCCGCCACATGAGGGGCACCCTTCCGGGTGCCCCTTTTTGCCAAAACGGGGTTGGTGAAAACGACATGGGACTGTCCGTCATACGGTTCCGACCGGCAAAAGTATTCGGAACAACAGTCTAAGGGGCTTTCTTTCGGACAGACCGGGATAAGTCACAGCACTGCACGTAGCCGGAGAAACGTTTTTTCCACAAACACGGCTGCCGGAAACAGCCTCCGTACAGACAGCTCCCTCTCCCGCCACGAAGCCGGCGCTCCGAAAACCGGACCGGCAGCCGATTCCCGCCGTCCCTTCCGGCGAATCCTCTCCGAATCGGCTCTTTGAGCCGATTCGGGTACCGAAAACCGAACCTGCACCGACCTCCGCCGCTCTTTTTCATCGAATATATCCTATATTTGCGGTACTTTCGCGGCCGTCGGCAGGAACCGCGAAAGGTCACCGTCTCTATCAGAAAATGACAACAGGGAAAAAATGGCTGCTCGTCGCGGGCAGCGTCATCATGTTATCGGTCGGGTGGCTCCGCATCAGCGGACTTCCGCTGCTCGCGGCCCTCGTCCCGCTGCTTCTCATCAGCAACAGCTACGACTCCTCGCGCCGGTCTTTCTGGCGTATGGCGGGCTGGACGGCGCTCACCTTCTGCCTCTGGTCGGTCGCCACGATATGGTGGGTATGGAACGCGGCCCCCATCGGCGTCTTCGCCGCCACGGCAGTACAGGTAGTGCTTTTCGGCGCAGTTTTCATGTTCTACCACTACACGAGCAAGCGCAGCCGCCCCGCACTCGCCAACGTCCTGCTCGTATGCGGATGGATAGCGGCGGAGTACATTTACCTCAACGGGCAAATCTCTTTCCCATGGCTGCTGCTGGGCAACGGCTTCGCCAACGATACATGGGCGATACAGTGGTACGAATTTACGGGTGCTCTCGGCGGTTCGCTTTGGGTACTGGTCTCCAACCTGCTGATATTCCGGGCGCTGACATCCCGCAGGAAAGTGTGGTGGCTGCGCGAAACGGCCTGGGCGGCGCTTCCCGTCCTCCTGTCGCTCGTCCTCTTCTGGAGCTGGAAGGAGCCTGCCGGAGAGCGGGTGACGGTGACCGCCATCCAGCCCAACATAGAGCCCTATACCGAAAAGTTCACGCTCCCGCAGCAGGAACAGGACTCCATTATCCTGGCCCTCGCAGCCTCCTCGCCAGTCGATGCAGATTTCATCATCGCCCCCGAAACGGCCGTGGACGACAACATTTGGGAGAACCGCATCGGCAGCTCCGCCGCGGTGGCCCGATACCTCGCATTCATCCGGAACGAGCGGCCCGAAGCGCAGTTCATTACCGGAGCGACGACGCTGAAACTCTACCGCAGCGAAAGAGAGAAGACCTTTTCGGCACGCCCCCTCGGCGACGGACGGTGGTACGATGTCTACAACAGCGCGCTGGCGATAGATTCCGCAGGCGGCATCGCCGTCCACCACAAGGCCAAGCTCGTGATAGGGGTGGAGATGATGCCCTTCATGGAGCTGCTGGCTCCCTTCACGGATTTCATCGTGGACCTCGGCGGAACAACCGGACAGCTCGGCACGGACAACTACTACCGGATATTCCGGCTGCAGCGCGACGGCCGCGAGATACGCACTGCGGCACCGATATGTTACGAATCGGTCTACGGCGAACACTTCGCCACTTTCGCCCGGCACGGGGCCGAACTGCTGTTCGTCATCACCAACGACGGCTGGTGGGGCGACACCCCCGGCTACAAGCAGCATTTCGCCTTCTCTCGCATGCGGGCGATAGAGACGCGCCGATACGTGGTGCGTAGCGCCAACACGGGCATATCGGGTTTCATCAACTCCCGCGGCGACGTGCTCGACACGCTCGGCTGGGACTTTCGCGGAACGGTCACGGACACCGTACCGCTGTCGGACGAAGTAACGCTATACGTCCGTTACGGCGACGTGCTCGGCCGGGTGAGCGGCTACGTCTTCCTGCTCTCCGTACTCTACTACATCGTTTACCGGTTCCGGCGCAAAAGCCATCTGGTGGACGAATAAACGCCCGGCCCCGGCGGAATTGAAAACAGACCGATACAAACACACAGCAAATCCATGACCTATCAGGAGGCCCTCGATTTCCTCAACGGAAATTTCGTTTCGTTCCAGACTGCAGGCCGTACCGCATACAAGGGCGGTCTGGAAGCCATCACGGGGATGTGCCGCGCCATGGGAGACCCCCAGCGCGACTACCTCTCCATCCACATCGCAGGCACCAACGGCAAAGGCTCCGTGGCCCACATGCTGGCCTCCGTCCTGCAGGCGGCGGGGTACCGGACGGGACTCTACACCTCGCCCCATCTGCACGATTTCCGGGAGCGCATTCGCGTGGACGGCGAGATGATACCGCAGGAGAAGGTCGCCGCCTTTCTCGACCGGTACGGAAAGGAGATGACCGAACGGGGGCTCTCCTACTTCGAGATGACGACCGCAATGGCTTTCCACCGCTTCTCCGAGGCGGGGGTGGAAGTGGCCGTCGTGGAAACGGGACTCGGAGGAAGGCTCGATGCCACGAACGTCCTGCAGCCCATCCTGAGCATCATCACCAACATCGGACTCGACCACAGCGATATTCTCGGCCCCACCGTCGCACACATAGCGGCCGAAAAGGCGGGCATCATCAAGCCGGGCATCCCGGTACTCGTCGGAGAAACCGACCCCGAAAGCGCGCCCGTATTCACGGCCCGCACAGCGGAATGCGGCTCACCGCTGGTCTTCGCCGACCGGACCTACGAATGTACCGGCAGCACGCTCCGGCCGCCCCTGCAATACTGCACCCTGCGCCGCATCGGCGACGGTGCCACCCGCACAATAGCCATCGACCTGCTGGGGGGATACCAACGCAAGAACCTCGTCACCGTCCGCACCGCCGTCAGCCTGCTGCGCCACCGCACGCAGCTCGACATCAGCCGTCGGGCGATGCTCGACGGCTGCCGGAACGCCATGGCCACCACCGGGCTTTCGGGCCGTTGGCAGGTGCTCGCCGAGACACCCCTGACGGTGGCGGACGGAGGGCACAACCCCCACGGGATGACCGAAATCGTCCGCCAGCTCAATGCAGGCGGATACGAACGGCTCTATATGGTACTCGGCTTCTCGGCCGACAAAGAACTGGACGACATACTGCCGCTCCTGCCGGGAGCGGCGTACTATCTTTTCACACAGGCCGCCTCGCCGCGCGCCCTGCCGGCCGCGGAACTCGCCGCGAAAGCGGAACGGTACGGACTGCACGGCGAAACGCTTCCGGAGGCCGCGGCAGCACTCGCCCGCGCCCGCGCCCTCGCTTCGCCGCACGACATGATATTCATCGGCGGCAGTTTCTATCTTATCGGGGAAATTATCTGAAATAACCGAACATGCGAGCATTCCGGAGGGCCAGAACGCGCGACAGCAGCTTACCGTCCGGTGAAGAAACAGGAAAAGAGAACGCCCCGGAACCTACCCTTTCGGAGAGCAGGCAGCCATCTTCCCCACACCTGCCAGCTCCCTGCCCGACAGGCAAAGGAAAGCTATCCGTTTGTGCCGGCCTCCCTGCCGCTTTCTCAACCGTCGTATTCCAGCAGGTAACGCTCCAGCAGCCGCGGCACGGCATAATCGCCCACCGCGGCGGTATCGACCGCCAGCGCAGCGGCCGCCGCAGACAACGAGGGGGTTTCGATGCGATAGACCGTCGCATGAATGGTCTGATGGGAGAGCTGATGGCGGGGCATGACCACCGTTCCGACGAGTCGCCACTCCGCATCTCCCAGCAGTTCGCGGAAGTCGGGCCGTGCGGCCAATGCGGGGAAGTCCGCCGGACCCTCCGTTTCGAGCAGCGGAAATTCATAAAGCCCCTGCCAAATATCGCGCCCCGCCCGGCGACACAGCAGTGTCCGCCCTTCACAGCTAATGTGCAGATAATGGAACCACCGTTCACGCACCTTCGTCCGTCCCTGCTTCACGGGACGCAGGGCGACCGTCCCGGCCGCGAGGGCGAGGCAACATCCGGCCAACGGACACTCCCCGCAGCGGGGCTGCGCCGGAGTACACAGCAGCGCCCCGAAATCCATCAAAGCCTGATTATAGGTTCCCGGCCGCTCCGTATCCAGCAACGACTGCGCCAACTCCACACAAATCCGACGCCCCGCCCCGGTATCGACGGGCACCTCTACGTCGAAAAGCCGGGCCAGCACCCGGAAGACATTGCCGTCCAGGACGGCGTACGGCAGACCGAACGCCATCGAAGCCACCGCAGCAGCGGTATAATCGCCCACGCCCGGCAGCGAACGGAGGGCGTCCGGCTCCGCAGGGAACTCTCCGCCGAACCGGCCGACGACCTCCCGGGCGGCGGCGTGCAGATTCCGGGCACGGCTGTAATACCCCAATCCCTGCCACAACTTGAGTATTTCGTCTTCCGAAGCGGCCGCCAGCGAACAGACATCGGGAAAACGCTCCGTAAAGCGCAGGTAGTAACCGAGCCCCTGTCCTACACGCGTCTGCTGGAGGATGACCTCCGAGAGCCAGATACGATAGGGGTCGCGGGTACGGCGCCAGGGCAGGTCGCGCCCGCTGCGGGCGTACCAATCGAGCAATATGGGGGCGATTCGATTCATAATTCGCCGCAAAAATAGGATTTTTCCTTTTTCAGAATTATATTTGAAATTGCGAAAACCGCGAAGGGGAACGGAAGGCAACGACGGCGAGCAAAACCCGGCCATGCCTCCGGGCCAAGACGACAAGAACATTTAACCAACAAACGACTACGGCTATGAAAACCCGTTTACTACTCAAAGTCATGCTGATGGCCGGCCTTCTGCTGGCGGGCGCCTGTACCCCGACGGGGCAGGAGGAGGGCGAATACACCCTCTCGAGCGACAAGACCTCCGTAAACATCAACGAAGAGGTAACTTTCACCGTCAAATCGGAAGAGGGGCGCGACGTCACGTCCGAATGGAACTTCTCCGACGACACGGGCATCCGCGAAGGCAACCGCTTCGGCTGGTCGGAACCAGGAACCTACACCGTCACCGCCGTCGCCAAAACGAATCCTGCCTTAAAGGCTGCGAATACGGTCACGGTGACCGTCAGCGAAACGGAGGTGACCTATACCATCTCCTGCGACAAAACCGAGGTCAAGGTAAACGAGGAGGTGACATTCACCGTCACATCGAGTGCCGGCGAAGACGTCACCGAAGCATGGAATCTCTGCGACGAGAGCATGTGCCGCGTAGGCAACAAGTTCGGCTGGTCGGAACCGGGTACGCACACGGTAACGGCCCACAGCAAGGCGAATCCCGAGATAGAGGCGGAGAACACCATCACGATTGAAGTGAGCGGCTCGGTCTACAAACTGTACGCAGACCAGGATGTCGTTTACGTGCTCGACGAAGTGACCTTCCATGTAAAGGAGATTATCGACGGCGTGGAACAGGAAGAGGATGCCTACGGTTTCGAGGCAGGCATCAAGGGAGGCGAAAGATTCAGCCAGTTCGGCGCCATGGCCAATGTCTTTCCGGAAGCGGGCGTCTATACGGTGGATGCCGTGAAGTATGACTTCAAAGGCGCCGAGATAGCAAGGGCCGAAAATACCGTGGAGATAATCGTGAAAGAACGCGACATCACAGGGTACGAAGACCGGTACTACCGCCGCTCGCTGATGGCAGAAGGAACGGGCACGAACTGTACCGGCTGCCCGGCAATGGCGGAAACCATCGAATACACGGAAACCTATCTCCTGCCGGACCGGATGATACCGCTGGCATTCCACCTCAACGACGATGCATGCAATGTACCTCTGTACCGTAACTTCTTCATCCTCACCAACGACTACGGCATCTTCGCCTACCCGTACTACATCATCGACTGGAATCTTACCTACAAATCCACCAGCTCCGACGCCGAAGCGCTGAAACACAGCATCGAGGCTTCACAGGCAAGATATGCCCAGACACCGGGGCTCGCCGTCGAAACGACGCTGTCGGGCCGGGAGCTGACGGTGAAGATAAAAACCACCCCACGCGAAACGGCCGAATACTTCCTCGGCGCCTACATCGTGGAGGACGACATCTACACGGAACAGTCGGGTGCCGACGACGGCATGATGATGCAGCGGAACGTGGCTTACTACTGCCTGACCGAACCCGAAGGCAATCAGGATGACCTGCCCGAAGAGGGAATAGGCAAATACGGCAGGCTTGGTCTGGAACCGCTCGGAACGCTGGAGGGCGAACGCGAATATACCTACGACTACCGCTTCACCATTCCCACCCATGAACCCATCGACCACAACCTCGACAACTGCCGCCTCGTTTACTTCATTTGCAAAGCCGACGCTACGATAGAACCCTACGGTTACTTCTGCGCGAATGCCGCCACCTGCCGGCTCGGCCAATCGCAGGAGTACGAGTTCGAACCGATATACGGCGAATAACCCCCCGGAACAAGAGGAAACGGTGAGTGCCGGGCCGAACGGGCCCGGCACTCACCGTTTCCTGTACAAATCCTGCCGAAGTTCCGGCGTCACGGATTCATGACGACGTTCTGGCGGGCAATACTCTCCATATGTATCGCATCGAGTATTGTCCGGATGAATTCGGGACTCAAGCCCAATTCTCCGGCACGGGCCACCATATTGTCCACAATTTCGTCCCAGCGCCGCCGCTGCAGGATAATCACGTCATTTTCACGTTTTATCCGCCCGATATCCTCGGCTATTCCCATTCTGCGCGACAGAAGCGCGAAGAGCTGCGCATCTATCTGGTCTATTTCAAGCCGCAGGCGCTCCATATCCGCTTCAAACTGCGGTACATCGACCGTCTCGCGGCGCCACCGTATCCCTGCGAGCAGTTCGCCCAGCTGCTCCGGCGTCACTTGCTGGGCGGCATCGCTCAGTGCCTCGTCAGGACGGACATGGCTCTCCATGAAGAGTCCGTCGTATGAAAGGTCGGCCGCTTTCTGCGCCGTAGCGGCAAGCCCCTCCCGGCGGCCGCAGATATGCGAAGGGTCACACAGCATTTTCAGTTCCGGAAAACGGCGCCTCATCTCAAGGGCCACATGCCACACGGGGGGATTACGGTACTCGTTACCGGAAGTCTGCGCAAAACCGCGGTGTACCAACACGAGCCGCTCCGGCCCGACACCTGCCGCAAGCATCCGCTCCACGGCACCCGTCCACAAACCGGTATCGGGCATCTGCGCATTCTTCACCAACACCAACACCTCCGTTCCACGGAGCGCATCGGCCACCTCTTGTACGCTGAACGGATTACCCGTCGTACGCGCCCCTATCCACACCATATCGGCGCCCGCACCGAGGGCTGCCTCCACATGGCGGGAGTTGGCGACCTCGACCCCGAACGGAAGCCCCGTTTCCGCTTTCGCCTC
>OJNX01002038.1_pt1 | contig 9612 bp, 10 predicted proteins | sample 1598021 | NCBI WGS metagenome assembly OJNX01 (sample SAMN01915227, study PRJEB22387) | human gut metagenome | isolation source: stool | host: Homo sapiens | place: USA | reverse complement strand
ATAATATATATTATATTATACATTAGGAGAGTGAGTATATTCATAGAGAAAGAATGGAAACATTAAAAGAATGTTCAGAATTAAATGTATTTTATTGGTCATCCCAAAAATGAATAGCAGAAATTGATTTTATAGTACAAATTAGTAAAAACAACGTTCCAATAGAAGTAAAATCAAATGAAAATTTACAAGCCAAAAGCTTAAAATCATTTGTAGAAAAATATCATACAAAAATTAATGTTAGAACTTCAATGGCTACTTTTAGAGAAGAAGAATGGCTAACTAATATACCATTATATAGTATAGGAAATATAGAAAAAATAATTAAATAACAATCCCCAAATTGAAGGCTTTTACCCCTGTCTGTACAACGGAATTTTTAGCTTTTGCAAAAATGTACCCAGAATTTCAAAAAAGAAATTGTGAATTATTAGGGCTTTCAATTGATAGTACTCCTTCACATTTAGCCTGGGTAAATAATATACAAAAATCTACAGGTATAACAATTCCATTTCCAATAATAGCAGACAGAGATATGCAAATTGCAAGAAAATACTCAATGATTGCTCCAAATGTTGACAATACACAAACAGTAAGATCAGTTTTCTTTATTTGTCCAGACCAAACAATTAGGGCTATTTTACAATATCCTATGACAAATGGAAGAAATGTTGCAGAAATATTGCGACTTCTTGATGCTATGCAATTTACAGATGAAAACAAAATAATGACACCAGCAAATTGGTTACCAAATCAACCTGGTATAATGCCAATGCCAAGTACTTACGATGAACTTGTTAAAAAGCAAAATAACTTAACTGGATTTAACTGTATTGATTGGTATCTATGCTTTAATACAAATATACCAAATGATATTCTTTCTGATAAATAAAAAGAAATTTAGGGAGGTATTAATATGAATAATAGTTGTTGTTCATGTTCTGGGAATGGCCTTTTTGGTGGCAACTGCTGTATTATTATTGTTCTTATAATAATAGTGTTATTCTGTTGCTGTTCAAATAATGGAAATTCAAGTAATAATTGTTGTATGTTATAACCAAAAGTTATAAATACATTAGCCCCAGTTTTTTAACTAGGGCTAATGTATTTATTAATGATTATACTAAATAAAATATTATAATATGTAGGCAAATTTTTCTAATGCTCTACTAAGTTTCAATGCTATAAATATCATCCATCTCTATTTTCTCACCTGAATCCAAAAATATTTGTTTTTTATACTCATCTATTTTTGTAACATATCCATTTGAAACAAAATATTTTCCTCCTCTTTTTTTTAAATCTTTTACAAAATATATAATTCGTACATGTATATTTTTTTGTATATTTAATTTTATATAATTTAACTTTTGATCAATTATACACTTTAAATTATCATCAATAATTAACATCTCATCCGTAATTCTGGCGGTTTCATCTATCGCATCACTATATCCAGTTAATGCTGCAAATGGTGCAAACTGAAAAGCCCTATTTGATATACTCATTTTTTCATGTTTACTTGATACATGATGCTTCAGGTTTATAATATCACTATAATCAGATTTTAATTCATACTTATTCACTGTGTCCACCTATCTGCCTATTTCTACTAAGCGTAGTAGCTCCTTCCTCTAAATTAAATGCTTTAATAATTGCATTTTTCCCATATTTGTTTTTTATACCTATAACGGTTTCTTGCAATTTTTTTTCTTTTTTTAGTTTTTCATCCTTTCTTAATTTTTCTTTAATATCTGTAAAAAAATCCAATTGCTCATATGTTTTTTTGATTTCATCTTCTTTTAACAAATTACCAACGCAGATATTTACTTTTCTAATTAACAATCTCTTATTTACTATTCTATCAAAAAGTTTTAAAAAACCTTCCATTATAACCATTGTAGAAGATGTCATATTATCAAGTCTAAAAGTTCCGTGTGCAGGTTTTGGCACCATTCTTCCATATCTATCTTCCTTTAGCTTTCCCTCAAAGTTGTTATTATACCTTAAATTTTCCACATCATAATCAATAGTCAAAACCAACATATCTGTCACATATTTTTTACTAACCATATCTAACACAAGTAGGTCTACCATTTCTTTTAATATTAACTTACTTTTTTCATAATTGTATGGACAGCTTAAAACTTGACCAGAACTTATACTTTTATTTTCGGGTTTGCATCCTTTTATATCAGATATAGATGTACATTCCCATCCCCAACTATGATCAATTAGAAGTTCTGCATTTACTCCAAACAATTTATACAACAAATCTTCATTTAAAATAGAACATCTTGCCACATCTCCCATTGTATAAATACCATATCTTTCAAGACTTTTGCTATATCCTTTTCCTACCCTCCAAAAGTCTGTAATTGGGGTATGTGCCCATAATTTTTTTCTAAAGCTCCTCTCATCTAATACTGCAATCCTTACTCCATTACAATCGGGTTCTGAATGTTTTGCAAGTATATCCATTGCGACCTTACACAAAAACATATTTGTACCAATTCCAGCTGTAGCAGTTATACCAGTTGTTCTATATACATCCATAATAATTTTAGATACCAATTCTTTAGCTGTAATATTATATGTTTTTAGGTAACTTGTTAAATCACAAAATACCTCATCAATAGAATATGAAAATATATCATCTGGAGAAATATACTTTAGATAAACATTATATATATCAGTACTATATTTCATATAATAAGCCATTCTAGGTTTAGCAATGATAAAATCTACTTCTAAGCTGTCGTTATTTGATAATTTTGTATCATCATAAGATTTACCAACAAATTTATGATTATTTGCTTTTAATCTTCTTTTAAAATTTACATTTCTTATTTTTTCATTAACTTCAAAAAGCCTTGCTCTTCCTGGAATCCCATATTTTTTTAAACTAGGTGAAACTGCTAGACATATAGTTTTTTCTGTTCTTGAACTATCTGCCACCACAAGATTTGTTGTTAAGGGATCAAGTCCTCTTTCCATGCACTCGACTGAAGCATAAAACGATTTTAAATCAATAGATGCATATATCTTTTCCACTCTTTTCACCCCTTGTTAATAGTTTTAAAAATCGGGAACATACTTTTCTTCATTATCTCCTATTTTTTGAATATATCCATTTGAAAGCCCTAGGTTATACATATATTTCTCTACAAAATGATATTCTTTTTTTGTTATCTTTCTATTTAGCTCATTTATATTTTGTGCCTCATTTGTTGGAAAATATTGTGCCATAATACTCACATAAGCCTCTTTACCAATATTTTCTACAATCCATTTTAATACATTTTTAGTATTTTTAGTATTATTAGGAAGTATCAAATTTCGTATAATTACTCCCTTTTTTATTATACTATTATTATCAAATATAGGATTTCCAACTTGCCTATACATTTCAAGAATTGCACGAGAAGCAAAGTCAAAATATTTATTCACACCAGAATATTTAAGTCCCAATTCGTTACTACAATATTTAAAATCTGGAAGATAAACATCAATAAAGCCATCTAACTCCTTTATGGTATCTACATTTTCGTATCCACTAGAATTATATATTATAGGAATATTTAGTCCATTTTTCTTTGCTAAAATTAAAGCCTCTTTTATTTGTAATGCATAGATTGTAGGTGTGACTAAGTTTATATTGTGAACACCTTCTTCCTGTAAATCCAAAAATATATCAGCAAGTTCCTTTATTGAAATTTCTTTCCCTTTTCCATCTTTACTTATTTTATAATTTTGGCAATAAACACATCTCAAATTACAATTAGAGAAAAATACAGCTCCTGAGCCTTTAGTACCACTTATACAAGGTTCCTCATAAAAAAATTTAGAGCTGAGTGCTATTTTTACATTTTCTCCTGATTTACAAAATCCTCTTTTTTTATTTTTCCTATCCACTAAACACATATGTGGACATAAATTACATTTATTTAAATACATCATAATAGCTATAATTATACAGTAATTAAATTCTAAAAACAAGTTTAGTAATCAATATTTTTTATACTAAACATGCTACTTTTTTTAGCTCTCTTGCATTATCTAAGGCTATTGTTGTAATAGTACCAGATGAAATTCTTGCTATTTCTTTTACTGACATATTATCATCTAAAAGTTCTATTTTAGATGATGTATGATTATTTAATGATTTTTTAGAAATATAGTAGTGATTGTCAGCATAAGCTGCAACTACAGCTAAGTGAGTTATACATAGTACCTGATGATTTTTAGAAACCTCTTTTAATTTAAGTCCTACAGCACTACCAGATTTTCCACTTATACCAGTATCTACCTCATCAAATATTAAAACAGGGACACTATCTGTTTTTGAAAGAACATTTTTTATAGCAAGCATTATTCTTGAAATTTCACCACCCGATGCAATTTTCCCAAGACTTTTATAATCATCACCTAAGTTTGTTATTATTTTAAAAGAAACATCATCTAGTCCATTACTTTTAAAATTTCTATCTTCACTAAATTTAACATTTACTTTAATTTTTGCACTTCTCATTTCTAAATCGCTTAATTCTATATTTATTTTTTCCTCTAGTTTTTTTGCCATGTTTTTTCTTGTATTACTCATATTACTTGCAAGTTCATACATTCTATCTTGTATTTCACCTAATTCCTTTTTTACTTCATTTAGGTGTTCTTCCATATTTTCTATTTCCTCTTTTCTTTTAATATTCTCTTCTTTATATTTTAATATTTCCTCAACATTATTTCCATATTTTCTCTTTAAAGAATAAAGTAAATCAAGTCTTTTTATAACATCATTATTATCAATTTCATTAAATGATAGTTCCTCTTTATAATTAAATAATTCTTGTGACATATCTTCTAAATCATAATATATTCCTTCTATTCTATCACTTTGTTTCTTGTAAATGTCGTTAAATTGAGATATTTTACTTAAATTTTTTACAACCTCATTTATATTATTTAATATTTTGGATGACACTAGCTCTTCTGAAATGCTAAGTGCTTCATTAATTTTTTCTGAATTTCTCATAATTCGTGACTTTTCTTCTAATTCCTCTTCCTCACCAATCTTAAAATTTGCATCTTCTATTTCAGTTATCTCATAATCTAACAAGTCAAGTATTCTTTTTCTTTCTTTTTCATTACCAAAGTTCTCTTTTAGCTCAAGATTTAATTTTAAATATTTAGTATATAGCTCAATATATTCTTGCTTATTCTCTAAAAGTTCTCCCCTTGCATATTCATCTAAATATGTTATATGATTTGATTGATCTAATAAGTTTTGATTATCATTTTGACCATGAATATTTATTACACTCCTCATGTATTCTTTTAATTCATTTACAGTAACAAGTCTACCATTAATTTTACATTTGTTTTTTCCACTTACACTTATTTTTCTTGAAACTATATCATTTTCTGTGTTAGAATCTCTATTTATCATAATTTCAACTAAACAATAACTTTCACCTGTTTTTATAACATCCTTTGAAAATCTAGAACCACAAATTAAAGATAAAGCATCTACAAGCAAGCTCTTTCCAGCTCCCGTTTCTCCTGTAATTATATTAAGTCCTCTTTTAAAATCCACCGTTATATTATCTATTATACCTATATTTTCTATATGTAAAGTTTCTATCACACTACCACCTCTATAAATTAAACATTTGTTCTTAAATATTATATCACATTTAATTTTTTTGTCAACACATTTGTTCTTTTTATTATAATATTGACGAACAATATAATAACTGATATAATTATTTCATAAAAAAGAGGGAATTAATATGTTCAAATTTATAAAGAAACTTATTCTTTTTATATTAGTAGCTTTTCTAGTATCTTGTACTTTTATTATATATCAAGGTCATTCAATGTATAAAGAAGTTACATCAAAACAAAGCGTTGAAAAAAAAGTCAAAAACATAAAAGAATATGATAATTATATATCAATATCGGAAATACCAGACACTTACAAAAATGCAACAATTGCAATAGAGGATCATAGATTTTATTCTCATGGAGCAATAGATATTGTTACAACAGCTCGTTCCTTTTTAGAGAATCTAAAAAATAAAGAACTTAGCAATGGAGGAAGCACTATAACACAACAAGTGGCAAGAAATATGTACTTTACGCAAGAAAAAAGCTTTGTAAGAAAAGTGGCTGAATTATTTGTAGCTGTTGAATTAGAAGAAAAATACAGTAAAGATGAAATTCTTGAAATGTACTTAAACATTATATATTTTGGTGATGGATATACAGGTCTTAAACAAGCATCATATGGATATTACAGGAAAGCACCTTCAAAGCTATCTTTAGATGAACAAACCATGCTTGCAGGTATTCCTAATGCACCTAGTATATATTCTCCAAATGTAAATCCAGAGCTTGCAAAAAAAAGACAGCAAAAAGTTTTAGACGCTATGGTTAAATATGGCTATATATCAAAGGCCGAAGCGAACAATATTTCTAATGTTGAAAAATAATTTATTCTGATATATAATGTATTTACATAGTTATATACATTTAAATAAATTATTTTTAAAGGAGAGTTGATTATGAATGTTAAATTAATTGCATTTACCAAACCTGAAAACTATCAAGGAGAATTTGATTTAAAAAAGCTATTAGATTTTTGTGCTAAAATGGCAGGAATATGCTACATGAAAGATAATTTTGAAAAAATTTTGAATGAACCTGAAATTTCTACAGAAAGAAGATTAAATCGTGTTTTAAAATCAGGTCATCATAGTGTATTTGATCATGTTAAACTTACTTTTGAGTTTTCAAATATTCCTAAAATTATAGCTATGATTTTAAATAACGAAAAAGATTACTCAACCTCAGAAAAATCTGCAAGATATACTGAACTTAAAGATTTATCTAAAAGAGAAAGTACATTATATAACAAATGGATAAACATACTTATGCCTATTATAAAAGAAAAGTATCCTAAGCTATATAACAAAAATTTAAAAGATCCTATGTTTAATATAAGAAAGCTAGCTCAAGAAAATGCAAGATATTTTGTATCCATTTTTTCCAGAACTACAAGCATGGGATATACAGTATCTTTAAGGCAACTAAATTATTTGCTATACATGATGGAGGAATTCATAGTAAATCATGATTCTACACAATTTAACGATATTTTATCTTTGAATTTGAAAGAATTTGTTTCACTTTTTGATGAATATAGAGTAAAAGATTTAATACCTTTAGGAAAGAACAGAAAACTATCTTTATTTGGCGATAAAAAATATAAAGATATTCCTGATGTATTCTCTTATGTTTATCAAACTTCATTTACAGCAAGTTTTTCATGTGCTGCACAAAATCACAGACACAGAAGTGAACATTCTTTTATATATCTACTTGACAATTTTGAATTTTATATTCCGGAAATATTAGATGATAACGAAAATTTAAAAAGTCAGTGGACAAAAGATATGCAAAGTATTGCTGATATGTATCCACAAGGAACATTTGTTAAAATCGTACAAACTGGTAATCTAGATACACTATTTCTTAAGTCAACTGAAAGAGTATGTGGACAAGCTCAACTGGAAATTATGAGACATACTGCTAATACAGTAGAGAAATTTATTCAAAACTCCGAGTATGGATATATTTTAAAAGATTTAACAAATGGTGCAAATGCAAAATGTAAATATAAAAACAGTACATGCTCTTCTCCATGTATTTTTGGAGCAAATCAATATAATAGAAAGATATAGGTGATAATCATTATGAATAAAATTTTTGTAATTGAAGGCACTGATGGTTCAGGAAAACAAACTCAAACAAATTTAATTTATGAACGTTTACTAAAAGATGGAAAAGAAGTTTTTAAAACTTCTTTTCCAAACTATGATAATCAAAGTTCTGGTCCTGTTAAAGAATACTTATCAGGTAATATTTGTGCTAATCCAAATAGCATTTCATCTAAAGCTGCTTCATTATTCTATGCAGTAGATAGGTATATTAGCTATAAAGAAAACATAGAAAAATATTATTTGGACGATAAAACAGTAATTCTATTTGATAGATATATTTCGTCAAATCTTCTTCATCAAGGTGGTAAAATTTTAAAAAGTACTAACAACTTAAATGAACTAGATACTTTTAGCGAATGGGTTATAAACATAGAAGAAAATGACCTTGAGCTTCCTTCACCTACTATTGTGTTTTTCTTACATGTTCCAACAGAATATAGCATTTCACTTATGAAAGAAAGAGAAAATAAATATTCACACACTGAAAAAAAAGATATTCATGAATCAGATTGTGACCATTTAAAAAACGCAGAAAAGTCTGGATTATATTTTGCAAAAAAATTTAACTGGAAAATAATTGAATGTGTAAAGAATGGAAAACTAAGAAGTATAGAAGATATTAATAACGAAATATACTCAATCATTGAAAAAAATATATAAAAAGGCGTCGTATATACGGCGTCTTTTATAATTGACTTACAAAATTTATTATGTTATAATTCACCCCAGGTGATAAATTTGAAAATATATGTTATGAGACATGGTCAAACGAACTGGAACATAAATAAAATTTTACAAGGACAAACAAATATTGATTTAAATGAAACTGGAATAAATCAAGCAAAAGCCAAAATTGAAGAAATAAAAAATCTAGATATAAATTTAATTTTTTGTTCACCTTTAAATAGAGCGGCACAAACTGCAAAAATAGTTAGTAACAGGAAAATTCCAATTATATATAACGATTCTTTAACTGAAAGATGCTTTGGAGATTTTGAAGGTAAAAAAAGTTTGGAATATAGTAACGAGTATTACAATTATAATGCAAACCTAAATACATACAATGTTGAACCGATACAAGATTTATGTAAAAGAGTATATTCTTTTTTGGATGAAATTCCTAAAAAATACAAAAATAAGAAAATTTTATTAGTTACACATGGTGCAACGGCAAGAATAATAAATTCATATTTTAATGGTTTATCGGAAGATGGATATGTTGAAAGTATTAAAATGAACAACTGTGATATAAAAAAATTTTCATATAATATCAAAGACGCAACTTAGTTTAATATCCTGACATATTAATAATATATGGTAGATGTTTTTACATTGTTTTGTAAAGGAGCTTTTAAATGAAACATCCAAAGGAAAAAATATCTACTATTTCAAAATGAAAATCTGGAGTAAAATTTGATTTAGAATGAGTCTAAAACCTCATTCTTTTTTGGCTTTTTTAATTAATTACATAAAACTACTTGATTTTTACCTAATTTTATGTTAAAATGTTTTGGTAATAACGATATTTTATAATTCAAGGAGGTGTAACTCGTGCCAAATATTAAATCAGCAAAGAAAAGAGTTAAAATAATTGATAAGAAAACTGCTCAAAATAGGGCTACAAAAAAAGCATATAAAGAAGCTATAAAAGCTTTTGAAGCTGCAGTAGAAGGAAATGCTAAAGATAAACAAGAATTATATGCTAAAGCAGTTAGTATGGTAGATAAAGCTTGGTCTAAAGGTGTTTTAAAGAAAAATACAGCATCTCGTAAAAAAGCTACATTAACAAAATTATTAAATAAGTAAAACTATAAAATGAGAAAGTATATAA
>OJNX01001968.1_pt1 | contig 9927 bp, 10 predicted proteins | sample 1598021 | NCBI WGS metagenome assembly OJNX01 (sample SAMN01915227, study PRJEB22387) | human gut metagenome | isolation source: stool | host: Homo sapiens | place: USA | reverse complement strand
CACCGTGCGCAGATAATCGCAGAGACCATGTCATACTTTGAGCAGTATTATGACACATTTTTAAAGACGCAGGACCTTTCAGCCCTCGTCAGGGAGTATGATGAGCTGTTGGTCAACAGGAACAAATCAGTAAGGGTACTGGATCCGAAGGAGCCGTTTGACGGAAAAGCGATGGGCATCACGCCTAAGGGCGAGCTGATCGTGGACACATGGGAGTCGCGCAAGCTGGTTTCAAGCGGAGAAGTATCAGTGAGAGGAATATACGGATATGTCTAAAGAGGTAGTACTTTGCGTGTCAAACGCATATCAGAAAAAATATTATCTGAACGAGAATTTTAACGGACTTCCACAGACAATAAGGGACGAACTTAAAATCATGTGCGTCCTGTATACAGAGGATGTGGGAGGCATACTGGAGCTGGTGTTTGATGAGGACGGAAACCTCGATTTCAGAACATCCTGCAAGGAAAATGACTTTTTTTATGATGAGATAGGAAGCGTGCTAAAGATAAAGCAGTACCGCAACGAGCGAAGAGAACTGCTCGAGTCGATAGAGACGTATTATCGCATAGTATTTTTGGGAGAAGGACTCGAGGAGGAATAACAGATGATCTTAGCACTGGACGTAGGAAATACAAACATAACATGCGGCGTGTTTGATGGTGACAGGATAAAAGCAAGCTTTAGAATTACAACCAAAATGCCACGTACATCGGATGAATACGGCATGCTTCTGAGCACTCTGCTTGAAAGAAATCAGGTAGGCATGGACGACATACATGATGCAATCATCTGCTCCGTCGTACCGAATATCATGCATTCACTGCAGAATGGCCTAATAAAATACTTCAATATCAGGCCAATAATCGTGGAGGCGGGCATCAAAACAGGCATCCGTATCGCCACACCAAATCCGCAGCAAATTGGCGCAGACCGTATAGTAGACGCCGTAGCTGCATATGAATTATATGGAGGACCTGTTTTGGTCATAGATTTTGGCACAGCAACCACCTACGATATGGTCGATGAAAACGGTACCTTCATGGGAGGAATCACAGCACCGGGCATACGTATCTCAGCCAAGGCACTCTGGGAGGATGCGGCAAAGCTTCCTGAGATAGAGATTAAAAAGCCTGATAATATCCTCGGAAAGGACACTATCACAAGCATGCAGGCGGGACTTGTGTATGGACAGATAGGACAGACAGAGTATATCATCAACAAGGTAAAGGAAGAAACAGGCATGTACGATGCAAAGGTTGTAGTGACCGGCGGACTCGGCAGAATAATATCCAATGAGACAGAAAACGTGGATGTATACGATCCGGATCTGACATTAAAGGGCATAAACCTCGTGTATCGCAAGCAGAACCGCAAGGGAGTGAAGTAATAGTATGGATATTCATCAGATACGAAAGCTTCAGATAGGAAGTGTGACACTCCCAAACAACCTGATACTGGGACCTATGGCAGGCGTGACAGACCTGCCATTTCGCTTATTGTGCAAGGAGCAGGGAGCCGGTCTTTTATGTATGGAAATGGTCAGCGCCAAGGCAATTTTGTACAAAAACAAAAATACAGAGTCGCTACTTTCAATAGATGAAAGAGAAAAGCCTGTTTCACTCCAGATGTTTGGCTCAGACCCGCAGATAATGGCTCAGATAGCAAAGCAGATAGAGGAAAGACCGTTTGACATACTGGATATCAACATGGGCTGTCCGGTGCCCAAAATCGTAAACAACGGTGAGGGCTCAGCACTCATGAAAAATCCGATTCTTGCAGGTCAGATTATAGAGAGCATAGTAAAAGCGATAGATAAGCCGGTCACCGTAAAAATACGAAAGGGCTTCGATGATGAGCATGTCAACGCAGTAGAGCTGGCACATGTGGCTGAAGAAAGCGGCGCAAGCGCAGTCGCAGTGCACGGCAGGACCAGAGAGCAGTACTACTCCGGTAAAGCCGACTGGGACATCATAAGGCAGGTAAAAGAGGCTGTCTCAATACCGGTCATAGGAAACGGAGACCTGCTTTGCGCAGAGGATGTCATAAGAATGCAGGAGCAGACAGGCTGCGATGGCTTTATGATAGCCAGGGGAGCGCAGGGCAATCCATGGATTTTCTCACAGATACTGCATTACTTTGAGACCGGCGAGCATCAGGAAAAGCCATCCTTTGAGGAAGTGCGCCGGATGATACTGCGTCATGCACGCATGATGATAGAGTTCAAGGGCGAGTACACGGGGATACACGAGATGAGAAAGCACACAGCGTGGTATACGGCAGGATATCCGCATTCATCAAGGCTGCGCGCGGCGGTGAATACGGTGGAGAGCTTAGAACAGCTTGAGGAGCTTTTGTATAAGTAGAAGCTTTGAAATTGAAATCGGCCAAATCCTTGACAGCGTGGGGATTTTCAATTATAATACACGCGTTAAAATAGGCTTTACGATTTAATAAAACAAACTTCCCACATTTAGGGTATTGTGGTTACCGGCCGAGCATACAGTTTATTCCTCAGAAAAATATGAAGTTAACCACGGGTGCGAATCGCGGATAGAGGGTTTTTCTTTGCTGCGGGGTTTCCGTTGCCGGGGGTTATGGAAACCCGTGGCAGTTCATATTTTGTCTTCGGAATATACTGTATACTTTCCGGTATATTAAGTCTTTGAAGTGGGAAGTTTCATTTTAGCAAATCAACATAATAAAATAAAAGGAAGATAGAAGGGTAAGAATCATGGATAACAAGAAAAATATTCTGACATATGCAGGTCTTAAGAAGCTCGAGGATGAGCTTGAGCATTTAAAGGTTGTTAAGCGTAAAGAGGTTTCCCAGAAGATCAAGGAGGCTCGTGAGCAGGGTGATTTATCTGAGAATGCTGAGTATGATGCAGCTAAGGATGAGCAGCGCGATATCGAGGCTCGTATTGAGGAAATCGAGAAAATCCTTAAAAATGCAGAGGTTGTTGTTGAGGAGGAAGTTGACCTTGACAAGATTTCTATCGGATGTAAGATCCGCATCTTAGATTGTGAGTTTGATGAGGAGCTTGAGTACAAAATCGTTGGTTCAACAGAGGCAAACAGCTTAAAGGGCAAGATTTCAAACGAGTCACCTGTAGGTAAAGCTCTTCTTGGAAAGAAAGTCGGAGATACTGTAACTGTTGAGACTCAGGTAGGAGAGCTCACATACAAGGTACTCGAGATCCAGAGAGCAGAAGAGAACTAAAAGAGGTAAAAAATGGCAAATCAGAATAATAACAAGGGTGGACAGCAGCAGGACGTAAACCAGCTCCTTAAGGTCCGCCGTGAAAAATTACAGAATTTACAGGAAGCAGGAAAGGATCCCTTCCAGATTACAAAGTACAATGTCACTCATCACAGCAGCGATGTAAAGGAGCTTTACAATGCTCATGAGGCTGAGATTCTCGGTGACAGAAAGGCTCCGGATGTTGAGGGCTTGGATGACGCTGCAAAGCGAGAGGTAATCAACAATGATTACAACGAGAGAAGAGAAATCATGGATGCAAAGCCAATCGAGGTAAGCATCGCAGGACGTATGATGTTCAAGCGTGTCATGGGTAAGGCTTCTTTCTGCAATATTCAGGACTTAAAGGGCAATATCCAGGTATATGTGGCAAGGGACAATATCGGAGAAGACTCATACGCAGACTTCAAGAAATCAGACATCGGTGATATCTACGGTGTAAAGGGCTTCGCCTTCAGAACAAAGACAGGCGAAATCTCAATCCATGCAGAGGAGATGACATTACTTTCTAAATCACTCCAGATCCTTCCTGAGAAGTTCCATGGACTGACAGACACAGACACCAGATACCGTCAGAGATATGTAGACCTTATCATGAATCAGGAGAGCAAAGAGGTATTTATCAAGCGCTCACAGATACTCAAGGAAATCCGTAACTTCCTTGCAGGTCGTGATTTCATGGAGGTTGAGACACCTATGCTTGTCTCAAACGCAGGTGGTGCCGCAGCAAGACCATTCGAGACACACTACAACGCATTGAACGAGGATGTAAAGCTTCGTATTTCCCTTGAGCTTTACTTAAAGAGACTTATCGTCGGAGGACTTGAGCGAGTATACGAGATCGGACGAGTTTTCCGTAACGAGGGCGTAGACACACGTCACAACCCTGAGTTCACACTTATGGAGCTTTATCAGGCATACACAGACTACGAGGGCATGATGGAGCTGACAGAGTCAATGTTCCGTTACCTCGCTGAGAAGGTATGCGGTTCGACAAAAATCTCATACAACGGCGTGGAGATTGACCTTGGAAAGCCATTCGCAAGAATGACAATGATAGACGCAATCAAGAAATACGCAGGCGTAGACTTCGACCAGGTACCTGATGATGCAGCCGCAAAGAAGCTTGCAGACGAGCATCATATCGAGTACGAGGAGCGTCACAAGAAGGGTGACATCGTAAACCTCTTCTTCGAGGAGTACTGCGAGAAAGAGCTTATCCAGCCAACATTTATCATGGATCACCCAATCGAGATATCACCTCTCACCAAGAAGAAGCCAAGCGACCCTACAAAGGTAGAGCGTTTCGAGCTGTTCTGTAATACATGGGAGATGTGTAACGCATACTCAGAGCTCAACGACCCAATCGACCAGCGTGAGCGTTTCGCAGCACAGGATGCCAACGCAGCAGCAGGCGATGATGAGGCAGAGCACACTGATGAGGACTTCCTCAACGCACTTGAAATCGGTATGCCGCCAACAGGTGGAATCGGATACGGAATCGATCGTCTTGTAATGCTTCTGACAGATAGCCAGGCAATCAGGGACGTATTACTGTTCCCGACAATGAAGTCACAGGGTGCTGCAAAGAACGAAGCAAACAATGCGGCACAGGCAGCACCGGCTGTAAAAGCAGAGGAAAAACCTGCTGAGAAGATTGATTTTTCCAATGTAAAAATCGAACCGCTTTTTGAAGAAAACGTTGACTTTGACACTTTCAGCAAGTCAGATTTTCGAGCCGTAAAGATTGAAGCGTGTGAGGCAGTTCCGAAGAGTAAGAAGCTTTTAAAGTTCACTCTGAATGACGGAACAGACCGTAAACGCACGATTTTAAGCGGTATTCACGAGTATTATGAACCGGAAGAACTGGTAGGAAAAACAGCGATTGCAATCGTAAACCTTCCGCCGAGAAAGATGATGGGCATTGATTCCGAAGGTATGCTGATTTCAGCAGTACACGAGGAAGACGGAAGAGAGGGATTACATTTACTGATGGTAGATGAACATATTCCGGCTGGTGCAAAGCTGTATTAAAAATCCGATAAAGGATTAAAAAATGTAGGCTTTTTGATGTAGAGTACGACAAAGGTACGACAAATAAAACCTCCTTAACGGGCTATAATAAATGATTTTAAATAGTCCATGCAAAATGAAATCAATATTTTTACATTATGAGGACACTTTTCTAAGAGAAATTTTAGAAGAGTGTCTTTTTTGTTACGGTCATGTACAAAAAAACAGGAGGAAATCAAAATGGCAAATAACACAGCGTTAAGAGCAGGTAAAGATACTACTCGCACAATTACTTTCAAAAATAAGGAGCACGAAAAATTTTATTACACCTATCTGCCAAAGTGCAGATATCAGGATGTATACCACAAGGCATTGGTGTATTGTCTCGGAATTGACCGGGATACAAGAGAAAACGCAGAACAGATATACGATTTTAAGACAGGATACGTGAAAACGGAATGCCTGCATGAAGGCTGGCAGACAAGCGGCAGCGTAAGGATTGTACGGCTGGCATTTAACCTGTATTGTGATGGTACTCCTAGTGTTTATGATTATGAGGGAGACAGTGAGCGTCAGGTGAATGAATGCAGAGAATATTCGGTCAGTGATTTATTTTGCTGTGGATATGCAAGGTACTTTTGGGAGGCAGTCAAAATCCGTTATCCGGAGTATTGTTTTTATTGGGATTGGGAGGATTCATATGCTGAAGGTTAGATTACAGGGAACAGTTAAGGATATACAGTGGTTTGGGAAACTTCTGCAACAGCACCCGAAAATCCGGGTGCTTGGAGTATCGAAACCGTTTGCAAATAAAGGAACAAACAAATATTTTCGTGTATACGCAGAAATAGAGAAAAGAGAAAATACCATGCAGTAAAGCATGACAGGAGAAAGGCAGGAAGAAAGTATGTGTAGAGTAATCGCAGTCGCAAACCAAAAAGGTGGTGTCGGAAAGACAACTACCTGTGTGAATTTAGGAATCGGTCTTGCAAGGGAAGGGAAAAAAGTGCTTCTGATTGAGGCAGATGCACAGGGAAGCATGGCGGTCAGTCTTGGGATTCAGGAACCGGACGAGCTGGATGAGACACTGGTCAATATTATGGAAAAACTTATCAATGACAAGGAACCGGAGCCGGGAGAAGGAATTATCCATCATGAGGAAGGGGTGGATTTTATCCCTGCCAATATTGAACTTGCAGGATTGGAGACTTCCCTTGTGAATGTCATGAGCCGGGAAATGGTATTGCGGCAGTATATATGTGGGATAAAAAAACAGTATGATTATATCCTGATTGACTGTATGCCTTCGCTGGGTATGATTACCATTAACGCTTTGGTAGCGGCTGACAGAGTATTAATTCCAGTAGAAGCGGCTTACCTTCCGGTTAAAGGGTTACAGCAGCTTATTAAGACAATAGGGCGGGTACACAGAAAACTGAATCCGGAACTTTCTATCATGGGGATTTTGTTCACAAAAGTAGACCGCAGGACAAATTTTGCAAAGGATATTGCAGCTCAGATTCGAGAGGTGTACGGAAACAAAATACATATTTTTGCAAATTGCATACCGATGTCTGTGAGGGCGGCTGAAACTACCGCAGAGGGAAAAAGCATCTATCTCCATGACCCGAAAGGAATTGTGGCAGAGGGCTATCACTATCTGACAGGGGAGGTGTTGGATGATGAAGAGTAAGAGCGCAGAAAAGATAAAGCTGACTTCTTATGATGATTTATTTGGCAGTAGTGAAGTAACGGCAGGAGAGAAGGTTGTATCCGTTCCGATTCGTCTTTTTCACACCTTCAAAGACCATCCATTCCGGGTATTGGATGATGAAAAAATGCAGGAGACTGTGGAGAGTGTAAAAAGATATGGAATATTGATGCCGGGAATTGTACGTCCGTATGGTGATGGTGAGTATGAGATGGTGGCAGGGCACCGCAGATGGCGGGCGTGTGAACTGGCAGGAATGGAAGAGATGCCAGTGATTATCCGGGAAATGGATGATGATACCGCTACGGTGATAATGGTAGATACGAACATCCAAAGGGAAGATATTCTGCCCAGTGAGAAAGCACATGCCTATAAGATGAAATATGAAGCCATGAAGCATCAGGGAAGCAAGGGAGAGAAGCATACGGCTGATCTGGTAGGAGAAGCTGCTGGCGAAAGCGGAAGGACGGTTCAGCGGTATATCCGTCTATCATTCCTTATTTCCAGATTATTAGACTATGTAGACAATAAAAGACTTTCCATGAAAGCGGGAGAGAAACTTTCTTTTCTGACGGTAGAAGAACAGGAATGGGTGTTAGAGGCAATAGATAATGCAGTTTTGACGGTAACAGATAAACAGGCGGAGTTATTCAAGAATCATAGCAGGGAAAAGACGTTGAATCAGGGAATTATCTATTCTGTTTTATTGCAGAAAAAGGAAGCAGAAATAAAGGTAACTCTTTCGGCAAAGAAGGTACGCTCGTATTTTCCGCCAGCCTATACAAAAGAGCAGGTTGAGGAAGTAATTTATACGCTGTTGGAACAGTGGAGAAAGAAGAAAGGGAAGGAGGAACAGGAAGATGCAGGAGATACAGTTTGACTATTTTCGTGGAATGGAAGCGGAACAGTATACCTTTTACCGGATTCCGAAAATTTTATTTACCGCAGAATGCTTCAAAACTATTTCCTGCGAAGCAAAGGTTTTATACGGTCTGTTGCTGGACCGTATGAGCCTGAGTATTAAAAATCGCTGGTTCGATGAAGAGGACAGGGTATACATTATTTTTACTGTGGAAGAAATTGCGGAGCTTATGAACTGTGGCACACAGAAGGCAGTGCGGTTATTAAAGGAACTGGATAGTGAAAAGGGCATTGGTCTGGTGGAAAAAAGGCGGCTTGGATTGGGGAAACCCAACGTGATTTATGTGAAGAATTTTATGGTCAAACAGCCTGAAAAGGAAGAAAAAGAGCCGGAAAAGCCTGTAAATACACAGAATTGTGAAAATCACAATTCAAGAGTTGTGAAAACCACAATTCAGGAATGTCCAAAATCACAATTCAAGAATGATGAAAATCACAATTCAGGAATGATGAAAACCACAATTCAGGAATGTGCAGAATCACAATTCAAGAATGATGAAAATCACAATTCTGGAATAGTGAAAATCACAACTCTTGAATGTCCAAAATCACAATCTAATAATACTGATATTAACAATACTGATTTTAGTGAAAATGAGTATAACGATACTGAGAGTAGTGAAACTGATTTTAACGAGACAGATAATATCTTATCAAATCCTTCTCATCTATCAGTGAGGAAAACAGCAGGAATGATTGATATGGTGGAAGAGATGGAAGCCTATCGGAAAATTATCAGGGAAAATATTTCGTATGAGTGTTTTGAGGACAGCAGGTATCGACAACAGGAGGAAGTGGATGAACTTGTGGAACTGATGGTAGAGGTTATGGTCATGCCGGATAACAGCACTGTTCGTATTGGCGGAGTGGACAAGCCTGTGGTGATTGTGAAGAACCGCTTTATGAAGGTGGAACATGGGCATATTGAATATGTCGTTGGCTGCCTTGAGAAGAATACCAGCAAGGTAGGAAATATCCGGGCGTATCTTCTGACAACACTCTACAATTCAACCATGACCATAGAAAATTATTACAGAGCAGAAGTGAATCACGATATGTATGGAGGAGGATAAAACGGATGAGAAGAAAAGAATTTTTGGAGAATGTGGCAGTTCCGCTTTTAGGGATAGCTGTGGTAATGCTGATTGTTTATCCGTTTTGTGTGGAAAACGGTGTGTGTGATTACCGGAAATTGTGGATAGTTTCAGGGATTCCATTTGGCGTACAAAAAATGTATTTTTGGATGATTCCAAAAGGATTTGATATAGGAGGTACTGTTGGAATGTTTGCTTTTAATCTGCTGGTAGGAGGATTGATAGGCAGCATGGTTTTGACATGGCGTTTGCTTATGGCAGGAAAATATCTGTTAAAGAGCATTGGATATGGTGGTTTGTGGATAGTAAAAAAAGTATTCAGGACATGATTTCAAAGAGTAAAAACAAAGTATGAAAAATAGAATATAGAGTGTGAAGAGCAGCCAATGCGTAAAAAATATTGGCTGCTTTTTTGCCCTTTTTAAGAAAAACCTTGCGACACGGTGTCGCAAAGTAAAGGAGGAAGCGTGTTGGGTAATCGTGCGGAATCGCAGGATTTGATTGACTTAGGAAACCGTATTCGCAAAAGGCGGCAGGAAATTCACTTATCACAGGAAGTATTAGCAGAAAAAGCAGGTATCAGCCCCAACACGATCAGCAGGATTGAGGGAGGACAGACAGCAATGTCTATTGAGATATTCAGGAAGCTGGCGGTGATTCTGAAAACCGATGCAGGAACACTATTGGGGGAATGTAAGGAAGAAGAAAACCATCGTCTGTATGATTTGATTTGTCGTGCGAAAAAACTGAAACGGAAAGAACAGAAAATTTTGGAAAAGACAATGGAAGTGTTGATTGAGGGATTTGGTACGGAATTGTAGAAATTCAACAGATATGGTGGGAATATTTAGAAATATCCCCATATCTGTTGAGGTAATGGAAAGCCAATGTTGTTAAACTTTAAGTCAGGAAAGAGAACAGATGCG
>OJNX01001951.1_pt1 | contig 10005 bp, 7 predicted proteins | sample 1598021 | NCBI WGS metagenome assembly OJNX01 (sample SAMN01915227, study PRJEB22387) | human gut metagenome | isolation source: stool | host: Homo sapiens | place: USA | reverse complement strand
CCTTGTATTTTTCAAGTATGGCTTTACTGTACTTGTTCAGTTCAATACTCAGACTATCTGCCGTTTTAACGGTGGTGACTTCTATATGGTCGGACTTGACATCACTTCTCTTTAGGTTGCGAACATCTGAATAACGCAGACTGGTAAAGCAACAGAACAGGAAAACATCCCGGACACGTTCCAGATACTGTTTGTCTTTGGGTATCTGATAGTCTTTAAGTCTGTTCAGTTCTTCCCATGTCAGGAAGATTACCTTCTTGGGGGTGGTTTTCAATTTCGGTTTGAACGTATCGTATGCTATATTCTGGTGATAGTCTTTCTTGAAGCTCCACCGCAGGAACCATTTGAGGAATCCCATTTGTTTACCGATGGTACTGTTCCTCATATCCTTTTTGTCGCGCAGGAAATTGACATATTCGTTCAGTCCGAATTCATTGAAATATTCAAAGGTTAAATCTTCCTTGAACTCCTTGAGGTGATTTTTAACGGCTGCAAACTTTTCGTATGTGGATTCAGTCCAGTTATTCTGGTTGCCGCATTCTTTTACAAATTCATCGAATACCTCCCAAAAACTTATCTTTACGTCTTCCTGGTCTTCACTTGTATCTTTCATCCGCAGGTTGAATGCGTCCTTTAGCTGTTGGGTAGTGGGCATGGCTTCCTGTACCTCAAATTCCTTGAACACGTTTTGAATTTCGGTATAGTATTTCAGCAGATCGGCATTGATTTCAGATGCACTTTGCTTTAGTTTGTTGGTACACCCGTTCTTCACTCGCTGCTTGTCAGCATCCCACTTGGCTACATCAATGCGGTAACCCGTTGTAAACTCAATGCGCTGACTTGCGTATATGACACGCATACGGATAGGCACGTTCTCCACGATTGGCACACCGTTCTTCTTCCGGCTTTCCAATGCAAAAATGATGTTTCGTTTGATATTCATAATTGGGTGTGTTTGAAATTCTACACCCAAATATACACCCAATATTTGGAATAGCAAAAGATATTCAGAAAGATTTAGATTTACTATGTACTCCAAATAGTGCTTGATTATTAATGATTTGCAATTTTATGATATTTCTTGAATATGTAGGTTCGAGAGCCTGTCTCTCCGCTGAAACCTAAGACATTAGGTAGTCAAATTAAGACAAGTCCCGTAAAATCAATGTTTTACGGGACTTTTTCTATTTAGTCGGCGGACAACCGAAAGACAGGACAAAGGAAAAATAGGATTTTGTTTCACCTAAGCATAATTTCTACTGTTTCAGTCTATTTCTCAGAAATCGTTTGCTCAATGGCCGTTTTATATTCAGAGGGGGTCATTCCTGTTTTGGCTTTGAAGCTTCGTTGGAAGCTTCGCAGGTTGCTAAAACCCGATTCATCGGCAATGGCCTGTATGGTGTAGTTGGGATGCTCCTTCAACTGATTGATGGCATATTTGATTCTCAAGTTGCTCAGGTATTGCGGCAGCGTCGTTTGCGAGTTTTCTTGCATAATTTTGGCAAAACGGTTCTTGTCAATAGGCAGTCTGTTCAGGATGTCTTGTCGGTTCAAGTCTGGATTGAGGAACAACTTTTCTTCCTTGATGATCTGTTCCATTCGCTTAAAGAGATGACTGTCGGTTTCGACAGATGTTTCTTCTGCTTCCTCTTTTTCCTGCGTAAAGGAAGTTTCTTTCTCCAAGGTTTCTATTTTCTATTCGCAATCCAGTACAGTATTGATACTGTTGGCCATCAATCGGTTTTTCTTCTGGATGGTGCGGAGGTGATGCCAAGCCATCCATAGTAACAGACATACCAAACCAAATGCACCCGCCAGCAAGTTACGGATGATGATAGTTTTTTGTATCTGTTCATGTTGTTGCTGGATTTCGCTCTCCTTCTCCTTCAGTTGGTAGATGGTGGCCAATTCGGCCATCTCTTCCTCGATATTCTTTTTGTTCAGGCTATCGTTGATGGCCGTGAGTCGTTTTTGATATTCCAGGGCCCGTTTGTATTCCTTCTTTCCTTCATGGGCCTTGGCCTGTATGGTTAGCTGCTGGGCATAGTCCGAGGTGATGGTATCGTGGGGCATTTGTTGTTGGCAGAATTGGATGACCGAGTCGTATTGCCCAATCTCCATCCAGTAAACCAGGATTGATTCCTGGCCTTGAGGTGTGTGGCTGAAACGGGTTTTCTTGAATTTATGGTAGTAGGTCGCAGCTTCGGCCTTTCGGTTCAGCCTGGATAGCACACAGGCTTTCTTGCTATAGAGATAAGCATATTGCTGATCAATATAACCGATGGGGATTTGCTTGAAGCTGCTCATCTGTTGAATTAGTTTTTCTCGTTTGTCGCAATATTCCAGAGCCTCCTGATATTTTCCTTCATCGAAAAGAATGCTGAAGATTTCTCCATAGAAGTATGACAGGTAGGGCTTCAGTTTATAGGAACCTTCTTCACCCAAGCGGATGGCTTTCTGGAAATACTGATTGGCTTCTTTTTTCTTGTTGAGCTGGTAATAGGTCTGTCCGGCTGTGAATAGGAAATTAGCTTCCACAGTCGGGTTCTTCTGTGCGCGGGCAAATGCTAGCCCTTTTTCAAGTAAGTGTATGGCTTGGTGGTGTTCGTTGAGCTTACGATAGGCTTCAACACAGCATGTCAGCGTTTGTAAGTAGTATTTGGGACAAGCTTGCAAGGAGTCGTGCTGCAACGCTTTTTGTCCATAGTTTATCACCAGGTGGTGTTTGTTGTGCGATCCATAGAGCATGGCACGTTGAGCTTGAAGCAGGAAAAGGGGGGCTGTGTTTGTTTCCTCCATCGTATCGAGCAGGCGAAGAGCACTGTCGGGATAAGAAAGATGGATTTTCAGCACATGCTTCAGGGTATGGATGGAATCTGTTGAAACGGAAGGGGTGGCTGCTTGAATAGTAGTGGTCAATCCCCAAAAGAGTATAAGAATAACATGCCTCATTGTCTTATGGTATCTTTGTTTTGCGGACTAAAGGTACAATTTATTTTTATATTCTTTCGGGGAAGGAATCGTTTTTATTTTTATCGCGGCAAATTACAACAGGGCATTGTCGTCATTTGCTTTGAATTTTTTTTGATAAATAACTTGTTCGGAGTTGGCATTTGTAATCTCGAATACATAAGTACCTTTCCAGCTTTTTTCTTTTAATGCGTTTTCAGCTTGCTGGCAAGCATTCAGTACTTGTTGGTTGCATTCTTCTACGGTTCCAAATTTACTGAAAGGACTTTCGGTGATACCGAGCGCTTTCTTGTAGGCAGCTTCGATTTCACCCATTTCACGCAGGGCGTCGGGGCTTGAGGTGTTTATTTCGGTGAAGCCTAAAGCATACCATACATTGGTTTTTTCGTCATCATCACTGCAAGAAACGACTGTCATCGTGATTGCCAGGATACACATGGTCAGCATGGCTGACACCCATTTGAATTTTTTTTTCATACTTGATATTATTAAAATTGATTGATTATTTCGTTGGTTGGCGATGAGCTCGAATGCGCTGCTGTATGTTTTGGCGCAGATTTTCGCTGTATACCCAAGGCTCTATGCCGTGATAGTCGCCTACATTTAGTATATTGAGAATGTTGGGCAGATAGCTTCCATCAAATCCTTTCAGCACCAATACTTTGTGCTCGGGCGAGAGGGTCACTGTAATGGTGTCGTGCAAAGTGGCCGGTGTGGCATCGGTTTTCCAGTTCACGGGATTGATGCACATCACGTTGGGTGCACTAATCACTGATTTCAGGTACTTTACATCGGACACGGAATTGTAGCAGATGGTTACCCCCGTGTCGGTAGCTCCTTGTGCGGCCTTGATCCATGGAGCCTTCTGCACGTCATCCGGAGTGACTTTATAGCCCAGCACATAGGCTGCAATCAATTGTGCCCGATGCTTTTCGGGAAGTGTTTTGAGAAGTTCCACCACCGATTTCCCTCCCTGGCTGAAGCCAGCCAAGATGAACGGACGTCCTTGGTTATAGTGGGTGAGATAATGTTCGAAAGCATTCTTCACGTCTTTCCACGCAACTGCTTCATACCTGCGACGAATGGTATCTTCGTTCAGGGTTGCCCAGGTGTTGAGCGTAATATGACGATAATAAGGTGAATAGAAGTTGTTCCCATCGGCCATATATTGGGCTACTTCCGTCATTTCGGTCATCATGTGCTCGCGGTGCAGGGGTAGGGAAGGGGCGGCCCAATGGCTGATAACACAGTCTGGGGTATACCAGTCAAATTCCCAAGTTGAAGGGATGTAGAACACGTCGGCCCCTTGTCCACGGTCGTTCTGCTCGATGTACCACATGTGAGCGTCGGTATAAGAAGGGGCTTCGGGTACATAGACCTTGGCTACAACAAGCTCGTCTTTCGAATCCGACTTGCAGCTTACTGCCAGCAGAAGCAAGAAGACACAGGCCCAAGCCAACGTGGGCAGCTCATAGGCTACCCACCATTGGTTCCAGAATCTATTTTTAGCTATTTTCATAGTTACATTGCTTTTCATTGTTTTGTACTCTTATTGAGCGATGGGGTGAATACCTCCAAGCTTTAGGAAGACGTTCCAACCGGGTGCCTGACTATAAGCTTCGACACTGCCTTGCGGCACGTGAAGGGTTGCATCATCCGGCAAGCCATCGAAAATATATTCCGCATCGCGCACTTCCACGATAGTAGGTGGCACCTCTGCTTCGCAAACCACCTTCTGCAAGCTGTTGCACACACTGAACGCACCTTCGCCAATCATGGTAAGGCTGGCCGGAAGGGTCACCGATGTGAAGTCTGTACATTTGAATGCCAAGGAACCGATTTTCTTCACCGTAGCAGGCGACTGCCATTCCAGTGTCTGAAGTCTGTAACAGAACGCAAAGGCACAGCGGGAAATTTCTGTTACTCCCGACTGAATCACCACTTTCTCCAGGTATTCGCTTTCGGAAAAGGCAAATTGATCCACTTTCTTCAAACTGCCCGGAATTTCAATTTCAGTCAGTTGGTCGCAGCCCGACAACGCTCCTTCGCCCAAGTGAGTGAGCTGAGGCAGACGCATCGTAGTCAGTCCCGTATTCATAAATGCCCAATCGCCTATTCGCGTCACACTGGCTGGCAAAACAACCTCCGTCAGATGCTTGCAATCCCCAAATGCACCCGGTCCCACAGCTTCCACTTGATAGCCGTTGACCTCCGCTGGAATTTCCAGTTTGCCGAATACTATCGACATGACTGCCGTACCGTAGAAGATGTCTTCTCCTGACTCCTTGATGATACCGCTACCCACCTGGCACAGTTTTTTTTCGGCATCTGTCACCTGGAAAATCGCCGGTATCTCTACATCGCCCATCAACAAAGGAGCGGTGAACACGGTTTCATCGGTCAAGGTAATCGATACCTCGCGCAATTCACTCGTCATATACTCGTCTATTGTACCAGCATTGCAAACAAAGCCTTCGTCAGAACGAGTGGTCAGTGTCCTCTGCTGAGGATTGTAGTTGAACCTTAACGAATCGCCAGCCTCAAAAAGGTGGTGCTTCAAACGGAGGGTACCGGTCGGTTCATGAAGCTTCTCTTCCACTCGGTCTCCATAAAAATACCAAGCCATTCCCTTGCTCTCTCCCAGATACTGTTCACTGGGAATAGCCAGGTAAGGCTGATCTCCTGCAGAATGGAGCACTCCTTTGACCCAGGCATCAGGCAACACCTGACCCAGTCCTTGCAGATACACTTCCTGACCCTGCTGAATCATCTTTCCGGTGTACATTATTTCAATTTTATCAGCTCCGACTACTCCTTTGAACACGAAATTCTGAACGGGAAGTCCGGCCGGTGGAGTCACCAGGTCTATGTTCGCGGGCTTCAGCTTCATCTCACTGATGGCATACGCCACCGTTGGCTCAAGGTGTTTACCCATCCAGTTTCCGTGAACATCACACAAGCCGATACTTAATTGGTCGATATCTTCTACCAGCTGAAAGATTCCTTTTTCGTCTTTCATGAAGGTGATGAATCGTTTGTCAAGATTTGATATAAAATTGACTGGCTCATCTCCGGAGTTATACTGCTTCACACCACGCCACAGATACTTTATCAGTTTGCCTTTGGTCGAAATCACCTGCGGAAGAGGCACCAGGATGCGGTCGTTGTCCATCACCGCTTTGACGTAATAATCATCTGGAAGTCCGAGGTCTGGCAAGAGATTTTTCAGGTAAAGCACGCCCTCCTCTCCTTCTACCGCTTCCACAGTCTTTCCATAGAATGACAGATTGCTGCCCATCCCCAATCGGTAGTAATGGTTGCGCCCTTCCATGCTGAAGTGGTATATTTTTCCTTGAGGACGTTCCGTGATGACTCCCGGTTTATCGGCCGGGGCAGGATTGCGGTCGTACACATCGCGGAAGAGGCCTTCCAGCACCTTACCGGTAAATGAATCGTTGGTGGTAGTCGTTTGCCAATAGAAGCGGTTGTTGCCGGAAAAATCAAGGCGTCCTTCGGTTTCACCATTCACTATGAAGCTGCCATCCGGCATCAATTCCCAAGTAAAATTCTTCGAATCTACCTGGTCGCCCACCGTGCGGACGATGGTAGCACTATGATCGGGGAGGAATTCTATGAACATCTCAGCTCCATCCAAGGGCATGGGAAAATCGAACCACTGGTTGTTTTCCTTTTCCTGGGTGGTCACGAAATACCATTTCCCTACCAGAGTGTGTTGGCTGGGCTGTTCATCGGTATCTTTACAGCTAGAAACTATGAAACAGAGGAGGCAAAGTTGCCAAAAATAAAAAAAATTATTCATTGTGTTTTTGTATTATAAATGTATTTATCTGAATTGAATGAATTCTCCCATATTCTGCTGGTACATATTTCCGTAGAAAGGAGCGTTGTATACCATGACATGGCTACCCACTGTGTTGATAAACAGGCGGTAGTACAAGTCGCGCAAACTGATGTCGGGCTGTGCCGATAATTGTTCTATGCAGGTAGAGGTGAAGCGATTGCTCATCCACACGTTGAGCTCTTCGTTAAAGATATCAGCCTTGGAGGTTTCGTCGCCATTGGCTGCCGTGAAGAAAAGTAGGCCAGGAATGCCTTCGCAGGCTTCGACCACTCCTCCTGAAAAGCAGGTTTCTACCATCATCAGTAGCTTGCGATATCGTTTCTGCTGGTGCATTTCGCTGAACGTATTCCGCAAATCGTCTCCACTCAGCGCATCTGCGGTTTGATTCCAGCAAAGGTATTTCGGCATGCCGTGTCCGCTCCAGAAGATGAATACATTGTCGTACTGGGTAGATTCGATGACTTTGGGTAGCTGAGGGCTAGATTGTCCGCTCAGGATACGCAGAAAGTCATGCGGCTGCAATTCTGACATCTTGTAGTCTATTTCTACGTTTTCGTATAGGTTCTTTCCTCCTAGGGTTACTTGGACAATACCCGGATGCGGATTCGAAGGTGAATAGGCGATGTCGTCTTCCAGAATCAAGATGATATGATCGTCGGGATATCCCGAGGCTTTCAATTGTTGATAGATAGCAAGAATATCTGCTTGGTGCCGGTAATTATTCCAAGTGGTCGAAGTGGCGACTAATAAGGCCCAATTACTATGGTACTCGGGATAGGTCATGCTTTCGGAATCATTGAAATCTTGCATCTGGCTGGCTTTCCAGTTCCATCCAGCCAGTGTAGCATCGGTACGGTTGCTGCCATCGCTGGTATTGTAGTCTAAGATGATGTATTTCCCGTTATACACCTTGAAGTTGTAGTAGGTGGTGGTCAATACATTGGTGAAAACCTTTGCGTCGAAATCCAACGAACCGGAAGCTCCTTCCAATGAAGGTTGTTTGCCGTTGGCCAGGGCGTCAATCACCAGCCGAATGTCTTCTCCCATCCAGCTGCCCATATTGGCATCCTTGCCCGTTACCAAGGTACGTAGCGCCTTTTGCAAGGTGGTATCCGGATTCAATACCTGATACCAGGCTGCATAAGCTAGCAGCATGGCTGCGTCATAGACTTGGGCTTCACCCAGTGTAGTGCTTTCGCCAAAATAGGTTTCATAGGATACTTCAAAACCCGATTCGGGTGATGCTCCAAAGGTGATGCCTTCCATACCTTCTGAAATAGGTCCTACGGTAGCGATGACATCCGCTCCATACGCCGTGTCGGCAAAGAGGGGACGGGGTACTTCCATACCAGTGCGAGCTTTCTGTTGGAACATGCGCAGCATGGGGGCAATTTCTTCTATCTCGGAAGGGGTACAGATTACATACTCCGCTCCGCAGCCAGCTGCTTGCTGACTGACTTCCGCGACGTTGTCTGAACGGTAAGTAAAAGTCCCTTTATTCTCCAATCCCAATTCTTTGGCCTGGAAAGCAAACCAGTCAATAAAGGTTTTGCTATAGCTGTCGTTTTCCTTGACCAGCAGGGCTACGCTTTTTCCGTCGTAATTGATGACTTTCGATAGCAATACTTCACACTGGGTAATGTCGGTTTCGGTCATGGCCCATAGATGGCCCGAATTGGCATGGGCCCGTACCAATTCTTCCGTGGTGGCTAAGGTGAAGAATTCCTTACTGTAGTGTGCCAGCTCGGTGGCCAGGATGGTGGCATTGGAAGAATACAATCCTCCAATCACGGCATAGATGTCGGGGCGTTTGGCTAATTGATTGGCTAAATTGGAGAGTTGCTCGGTATTTTCGTCGTAATACTCAAAATTCAGTCGGATGCCGGCCGTTTGATTTCTGAAAGCCTGCTCCAAATGCTTTTGCAGCAACCCCAAGGTGCGCTTCCAGTGCTGGTCCAGTCCTTTGTTCATAGGAAGTACCACGGCAACGGTCTGTTCGGTCCATTGGCGGCTATCGGATATTTCGTCCGATTCCTGACATCCAGCCAAGAGTATCAAGCAGAGTAATATGAGTATGTTATGGTTGAGTGGCTTCATAATAAGCTTTTTCCTGAGTAATGGCTGTTTGACGATGATTTTCTACAAGCGATTGAAGCGCATCCTGAAAGAGAGGGGATACTACCCAATCTACATATCCACTTTCCAGACCGTAGAGCTGGGAAGCAGGAAGTTTTCCTACTGTGGCCCATTCGCTGAGATAGTGATAAATCAAGCGGTCGATGTGCTTGATGACCGATCCCGTAATCTGATTAGACAGATGAGACTGGTCGATATCCATACCGACTAAGTAGGGACAGGAGTCGTATTCGCGTGAATAGCGGTAAATGCCGGCATTTGAACCTCCTGCTACCGGAAAGATGAATGGATATTGTTGACCCCATTCTTTCATTTTCCGATAGGCCAAGTTGGCCGAGATGTAGCCGGTCCAGTCGTTGGCTAGGTAGGTGGTTTCACACGTGCCTTGAAAACCGGTCATAAAGCCTTCGCGGGCAATGTGTATCGGGCTGTCGGTGTTATTGGCCAATACAATCAAGGCCTTTTCTGCCTGGTTCGTGATTTCTGAAGCCGTGATTCCAGCCAAGTAGGAGGCGCCGAACATGGAAATCTGAAAGGTGGAAATGCCTTCGGCATATTGCTTGCTGCTCTCAAACAGGAGTACCTTCTTGTTGGAGGTGAGTTCTTTTCCTACCAACAGTTTTTCTACGATTGGCTCATAGTCGCTGCTGGCCAGCGTAAACAAGGCAGGGGCATGCTGACCTGGCTTTTGGATCCAGTCCGAGAATATCTTTTCAGCTTCTTCTAAGGAAGCGGGTGAATAGAGGTATAGGTCCACTTGGGGATAGTCCATTTTGAATTGTTGCACTCCCTCCAGAATACGGTCGTTGTAACTCATATCTCCCAATCCGCCGGGTGAAAACAGGAATACCAGTTGGGGAGTGGGAAGTGTCTCTGCCTCCTGTTCGTTGGAAGAGGAACACGAAAAAAGAGGTTGTGTCAAAACGTTGGCACAACCTCTTTTATATTTTAAGTTCTGCTATATTTTCTTTTGGCTATGCTGCTTTTTCCTCATGCATTTGGCAACAAGTTGCTATATTCCAATTATATCGGGTTAT
>OJNX01001939.1_pt1 | contig 10067 bp, 11 predicted proteins | sample 1598021 | NCBI WGS metagenome assembly OJNX01 (sample SAMN01915227, study PRJEB22387) | human gut metagenome | isolation source: stool | host: Homo sapiens | place: USA | reverse complement strand
TAATATATATATATGAGTTAAATTATATACACTTAGATAAAATTAGATAAGGAGATGTACTTATATGTATAAAGAACTTTTTGATAACTGTAAGTCTTTTATATTAAATAACCCGAGAAAGGTTCTTTTCGTGTCAAAAGAAAAAGGTAGAAATGTACTTTACAAAGTTAATGATGAGTATATTTGTTCAATGGATATTGAAAAATACACTACGGGTAAATTTATTCATATTTCTGGAGTAAATGTGCTTTTTTATATTGTATGCATGTTTTTAAAAACTCAAGGAAATAATGGAATTAGATACAACTACTTACAAAAGGAAGAAGATAAAAAAGAGGGGGAAAGAATAGAAATTCTTAAAGGCCAAAATTTTATCTTTAAAACGGACAATACGGGAGTCATTTACTACCCCATCAATTTGTTGAAAGATACTGGTAAATTCATATTCGATTTACCACCATGTATTAAAAATAAGCTATAAAAATCGGATGAAATTCATCCGATTTTTTCTTTATAATGAAGCCATATCAATTAAATTTTCAAGTAATGAAATAACTGTAGTAATTCCAACTCCACCAGGCACAGGAGTAACATATTTAGCAACATTTAAAACATTTTCAGTATCTACGTCTCCTACAACTTTACCATCTATCCTATTTATACCAACATCTATAACTATGGCACCTTTCTTTACCATATCGCTAGTTACAAGATGTGGAACACCAGCAGCAACAACCAATACATCAGCCATTTTTGTGTATTTTTTTAAATTTTTTGTCTTAGAATGACAAGTTATAACAGTAGCATTTTTATTTAATAAAAGTGCTGAAACAGGTTTTCCAACTATAATACTCCTACCAACTACAACAGCAGTTTTAGATGTAAGATCAACACCTGTACTTTCAATGATTGACATTATACCTCTTGGAGTACAAGCAACTACTCCAGGGTTCCCCATAACCAACTTTCCTATGTTTAGAGGATGAAAGCCATCAATATCTTTTTTAGGTGAGATGCTCTCTAAAATTTTTCTCTCATCAAGATGTTTAAAAACAGGAAGTTGAACTAGAATTCCATGGACTGTATCGTCACTATTTAATCTTTCAATTATTTCAAGAACTTTATCTGTTGAAGTATTTTCATCAAGCATATACTCTATCTCTTCAACTCCAAGTTCTCTGCACATTTCCCTTTTTTTTCTTACATAAATTCTCGAAGCATCCAAATCATTAGCTAAAATAACTGCAAGTTTAGGTACAATTTTTTTTCTCTTTAGTTCATTTACTTTTCTCTTCAAATTAAGCTTTTTATTTTCAACAATACTCTTAACATCAATTAAAGTTCCTCTTTGTTCATTCATATAATCATCCCTTCTTAATAAGTTTATCGATAATATTTTTTAGATATAAAGCAGCTGTTTTAGGTGCAATTTTTGTTGGAAGTGCTAAAGCCCATGTAGTGTTTATATTGAGATCTTTAGCTGCTGAAAAGTCTACACCACCTGGACTTGAAGCAAGATCAATAATAGCACAGTCAGGTTTAAGTAATCTGAGCCTTTTCTCATCTAAAATTAAACTTGGAATCGTATTAAATATAATATCCATATCGCTTAAATATTTATCAATTTCTTCTAAACTAATACTATTATATCCCATTGCATTAATAAAAGCAATATCTTTTTTGTTTCTTGCTTCGCAATAAACATTTGCTCCTATACCATATAACATTTTTGAAAGAATTTTCCCAATATTACCATATCCTAGTACTAAGGAATTTGAATTATGTATTGTACAATCTGTCATATTCATTGCAACAGATATAGCCCCTTCTGCAGTCGGAATTGCATTTAGAATAGCCACTCCATCTTGCTCTAAAATATCAAAATAATTTACTTTCTTTCTTTTTAATTTTGTTTTCATATTATTAGAAATTGAACCTGCATATAACACCTTGGGGGAATTCTTTAAAATTTCAATTAATTCATCACAAGTTAATGATTCACCACTTATCTTTACATCATCTTTTGAAAAAGGTGTAGGACCAATAACAATATCTGCATCCTCAAAACTAGCCAACCTACCTTCTTCTTTCAAATAAAGTTTTCTCAAAAATTTACTTCTATCATCTGTACCTAGCACACAAATTTTCATATTACACACATCCTCTCGTAAAATAATGTAAACCCATAAACAAAATACATCACCCTACAATATATTCTCTACGCCTCCCTTATATGCAATTTTAAATATGTAAGAAACATTCAATAATAGTGTTTTAATTTAAAATTTTAAAGCCTTGCAAAACTAAAAAAAATCTTAAAGCTGGATTTATGTATTTTATATTAATACATATTTTTCCTACTTTAAGAATAAATAATAAAATATTATAAAATTAATTTATGTTCATTATAGCATTGGAGCAAAAGCCGCGACAACAGCCTCTGATATTTTAATTAGTCTTGATCTTTGCTTCCAACTATCAAGTTCAATTTGCTTACAATTTGCAAGCATTCTCTGAAAGTCTTGTTTTACTTTTTCTTCTTCACCAGTATTGTATGTCCATACTATGTCTTCAAAATTTAGATGCATACTTCTAAAATCTAAATTTGCTGTTCCTACTATAGAGGTATTATCATCAGCAACGAAAGTCTTTGAATGTATAAAACCTGGTCTATATTCATATACTTTTACTCCTGCTTCTAACAATACTTCATAATATGACCTAGTAGCAAGATATACTAACTTTTTATCAGGTATATGTGGAACAATTAACCTTACGTCTACACCAGCCCTTGCACTATTTAATATTGCCGTTAATAATTGTTCACTTATTACAAAGTAAGGTGTTGTCATATATACATAATCTTTGGCATAGTTTATAGTTTGAATATATGTGTTTTCAATTGGTAATTTTCTATTATCTGGTCCATCTGCAAGTGGAAGTACATAGCCTTTGTTATTTTTTTCAGCTTTTATCTTTTTTTTGTACCAATCATAATCAATATTCTGATTATTTATTGTTTCCAAATTTCTTAAAAACATTATAACAAAACTCCATACTGCTTCACCTTCTAGCTTAATTCCCACATCTTTCCAATGCCCAAACTTAGATATTAGGTTAACATATTCATCAGCTATATTTACTCCTCCAGTATATCCATATTTTCCATCAATTACTACTATTTTTCTATGATCTCTATAATTAATATAGCCACTGATTACAGGAGAAAATGGATTAAATTTATACATTTCAATTCCTGCTTTTTCTAGTTCTTCCTTTATTCCCTTATTATTTTTAAAAAGACATCCTAATGAATCAACTATAATTTGTATCTTAACACCATTTTTTGCTCTTTCTTTTAAAATTGCTAAAACTTCATCCCATAGTTTTCCCTTTTCTAGTATAAAAAATTCAATTAGAATATATTTCTTTGCTTTCATTAAGTCTTTTTTTAGTGAATCAAAAAATTTTTCTCCTATATCAAAATATTCAACTCCACCATTTTCATATAAAGGATACCCTGAAATTTTTGTCATATATTCTATCTGATTATATTTGTATTTATCTTTTTCCTTGACCTTTCCTAATATATTTTTGGAATTCTGAAGTAAATTTTCCGAATATACTCTCACTTTCCTTATTTCAAGTTCCTTTTTCATTCTCATTTTACTTCTTCCCCAAAGAATATATGCAAGTATACCAACTATTGGTACAAATGCTATAAATATTATCCAGGAAATTTTGTATGCAGCACTATCATGATGATAAATTATATATAGTACAGTTGCTACCTTAGCCAAAATATAAACTACTCTTGCATACATATATATAGCATGAGCTGTCGTGTATAAAAGTATCATCCCAACTATTTGAATTAAGAATAAGAAAACGACAATAAGAACCTTTAAAATGGTGATGAAAATATTTTTTTCGCCTTTCCTTTTCACACTATTTGCCATATTAATCCTCATTTCTAATAATATTTTGTATTATAAAATAAACTTTATTCAATTATTTTATATATCCATATTTTTTGTAAAAATCATTTCTAAATTCCAAAAGTGAATCTTCCTTGATTGCCTCTCTTACATTTTCCATCAAATTTACAAGGAACCTTAAATTATGAATTGAAAGTAAACGAGCTCCTAGAATTTCCTTTGCCTTAAATAGATGATGTATATATGCTCTGGTATAATTTTTACATGTATAACAATCGCACTCTGGATCTAGTGTTGTAAAATCTTTTGTATGACACGCATTTAACATGTTTACTTTTCCATAATGAGTTAATGCACTACCATTTCTTGCCATTCTCGTTGGAAGTACACAGTCACACATATCTACTCCTGCAAGTGCAGCTTCTATTAAATAGTCTGGCGTACCTACTCCCATCAAATATCTTGGTTTATCATCTGGTAGAAGTGGAGTTGTATATCTAAGTATTCTTAAAAATTCTTCTTTAGGTTCACCTACACTTATTCCCCCTATAGCGTATCCTGGGAATCCAATATCTACAGTTTCTCTTGCACTTATCTTTCTTAAGTCTTCGTACATACCTCCCTGCACAATACCAAATAAAGCTTGTTTTTCCGTATTTTTATGATAATCTTTGCATCGAGCAGCCCATCTTAAAGTTCTTTCCATGGATTTTTGAACATAATCATATGTTGCAGGATAAGGTGCACACTCATCAAAAGCCATCATAATATCTGATCCCAAACAGTTTTGAACATACATTGAATCCTCAGGTGCCATGAACTCCTTTGATCCATCTATATGTGATCTAAATTCAACTCCCTCTTCTGTTATTTTTCTAATTTTACTTAAACTAAAGACCTGAAATCCACCACTATCTGTTAGAATATTTCTATCCCAGTTCATGAATTTATGTAATCCTCCTGCCTCTTTTATAAGTTCTGCACCTGGTCTTAAAAAAAGGTGATACGTATTTGATAAAATAATGTGTGAATTAATCATCTCTTTCATTTCATCAGGTGTCATAGATTTTACAGTAGCTTGTGTTCCAACTGGCATAAATACCGGTGTTTCAACATCTCCATGTGGGAGATGTAATACACCAAGTCTTGCACCTGTATTTTTTTCTATTTTCTTTATTTCAAAGTTTAATGCTTCCATTTTTCCTCCTTATACATACACTATTCTTGTGATACTTTTTGCTAAGTATATATAGTACGAAAGTCCACAAACTATAATAAATGTAATTGTTAATAATATTAATTTAATAAGATTAAGTTTAAATGATTCTGAACTCACAGTTTTGTTTATAAACATGATGATTGTGATTACTTCCAAAATAACCGAAGTTCCAATTACACTCAGTGCCGCAACTGCAAGCTTTTTATCTGCATGTGTTACAATTTTTGCATTATTTGGTACATTTGCACTTTCATCAATATTTATAATATTAAATAATGCAAAGTATACTCCAGAAAAAATTACAATTATTGCTAATGTTTTTCTGATCCATTCTTTCATTTTTTCACCTCCAATTTTTTAAACAATATTATGTAAAAAATTATTATTATAAAAAATAAGTTTTGAATTAATAGATAAACATACAATCTCCAAAACTAAAAAATCTGTATTTTTTTTCCACCGCATCATGATATGCTTGCATTATGTGTTCTTTTCCTGCTAATGCTGATACTAACATAATTAATGTTGATTCAGGTAAATGAAAATTTGTTATTAGTGCATCTAACATTTTAAATTTATAACCTGGATATATAAATATATTGGTATCTTTTGCCATAGGATGTATTATTCCGTCATCATCTGTTGCACTTTCTAGTACCCTACATGAAGTTGTCCCTACTGCTATTACCCTACCGCCTTGTTTTTTTGTATTATTTATTACATCGCATGCCTTCTCATCTATTACGAAATATTCACTATGCATTTGATGCTTTGTTACATCATCGACTTTTACGGGTCTAAATGTTCCAAGTCCTACATGAAGTGTTACATATACTATATTTATTCCATCATTTTCAAGTTTTTTTAATATTTCTTCTGTAAAATGTAATCCTGCAGTTGGTGCTGCGGCTGATCCTACGTGTTTACAGTATACTGTTTGATACATACTTTTATCTTCTAATTTTTCTGTTATATACGGTGGTAGTGGCATTGTACCTAACTTATCTAATATTTCATTAAATATTCCATCATATTTAAATTCTATTACTCTTTGTCCATCCTCTAGTATATCTTTTACTTCTGCTCTTAATAATTTCTCGTCAAATATTATTTCAGTTCCTATTTTCATCTTTTTTCCAGGTTTAACCAAACATTGCCATCTGTCATTTTCATTTTGTTTTAGTAGGAGTACTTCAATAGCTTCTTCTTTTCCATCTCTGTGTCCAAATATTCTTGCTGGCATTACCTTTGTGTCATTTAATACTAAAGTGTCTCCCTCTTTTAAATACTTTCCTATATTTTCAAATATTTCATCTGATGTTTTTCCTGTTTTTTTATCAAGTAACATCATTCTTGCTTTTTCCCTATTTTTTAGTGGAGTTTGTGCTATTAATTCTTTTGGCAAATAATAATCAAAATCGCTTGTTTTCATAATAATTTTATCTCCTTTATTTTACATATTATAACATAAATATACAAAAAAAGGAACCCAATATATTAAACTTTTATTTAATAATTTTTGTACAATTAAATCACCAAAAATTATTTTTATTTTTTTGTTTATAAGTATTTACATATAAGAAAATTAATGTTAGAATATAAGTAGAGATAACGAATTTTATGAAAATCTACAAGCACTGATACGGGAATCGGGAATCATACTTTGTGTTGAATGCTCTTTTTATCAGAGAATCCTAATAAGTATTGACGAGATGCCCACCTTTATATAAAGGGTTTTATCATTTATCGTTATCTCATTTTTATATGCATACAAAAATATGGTGTCATTTTAGGCACCATATTTTGTTATATATAACTATAAATAATTTATTGTTTTATACTATCTGTCCATTTTTGTATATCAGAATCTGATACGGATGAACTAAATCTATGTCCCTCTTGCCAATTTCCTGAATTAGTTTCCTTTTGTAGCAATTGTCCACTTTGACCTATACCAGATGATGCTGAAGTACAAAATGGGATAACTGTTTTTCCATTAAAATCATTTGCTTTAACAAATGTATTTACTGGCCATGCTGCAATTCCCCACCATATTGGGTAGCCAATTAAAACAGTATCATATTCTTCCCAATTATTTACTTTGGTTTCTTTTAATTTTATATTTCTTAATGATTCATCATTATGCTCTCTTGACACCCTTGAATCACTATTTGTCCAATCCAAGTCACTATCAGTATATATCTCTTCAGGTATAATTTCATATATATCTGCCTCTAAGTTTTTGGCAATTTTTTCCGCTACTGCCTTTGTGTGACTTTGAGCTGAATAATATACGACTAATATTTTTTTATTACTTTTTTCTTCTTTATTTTGATCACTATTAGCATTATTGTCCATATTACTTTCTTCTTCATTGTTTATATCACTTTTTTCAATATTTTCTTTATTATTATTTTTATACACAAAGATACCTATTGTAAAAATAGCTATCAAAATCACTATTACTAAACTTACTATTAATCTTTTGCTCATTTTTTATCCTCCAATATTTTTTATTTTTGACCATCAAGGTCTGGTTTCATTTTAGCGTAAATTGCCACTAATTCTGGTATTCCTTCATAATACCTTTTATTTTTGTCAATATTTTCTATTTCCTTCATTTCTTCTTTTGTTAGTTCAAAATCAAATATATCAATATTAGATTTTATATGTTCTTCTTTTCTTGCACCAGGTATTACAATATGATTTAATTGAATGTGCCATCTTAATATAATTTGAACATTGCTCTTATTATACTTTTTGGCTAATTTTGTAAATATAGGTTCATTTATTAATGTACTATCCCCATGTCCTAAAGGATACCAGGCCTGTATTTTCATATCATTTTCATTTAAAAATTTCTGCATTTTGGTTTGAGGATAATATGGATGGGCCTCTGTTTGCAAAACTGTTGGTTTTATGTGACAGCCTTCTATTATCTCTTTTATTTGTTTTTCATTAAAATTTGATAACCCTATTGCTTTTACTTTTCCTTCCTCAACAGCTTTTTCCATTAATTTATATGCATACATATAATTTCCTGATGGTTGATGTAATAATAACAAATCAATATAATCAGTATTTAACCTCTCTAATGTTTTGTCTATTTGATCATCTTCCTCATAAAAAGCTGGCCATAATTTTGTTTCTAAAAAAATTTTATTCCTGTCTACTCCAGATTTTTTTATAGCTCTTCCTACAGCTTTCTCATTTACATACGCATTTGCTGTGTCTATTAGACTATATCCATTTTTTAAAGCATGATACACCGAATTTTCAGCTTCATCTGGCGTCAGCATAAAAGTCCCTATTCCTATAACTGGCATTTCTACTCCATTATTTAATTTTACAGTTTCCATTTAACATTCCTCCTTTTAAATACACTTTCACCTAATTAAACATACTAATTATTTCCTATTTTATAAGTATTTATACAATAGATATTTAATTAGAAAAAATATATAAATTAAAAAACATTGATCTTTTTTAATTCATATGTTATTATATATTACGGTAGTAACTACCGGTCAATATTTTTTTATAATTTTAGGAGAAATATTTATGTATTCAATGAAAGAAACTTGTGAAAAAGTAGGATTAAAATATCAAACACTAAAATTTTACTGCAATCAAGGCTTAATTCCTAATGTAAAAAGAGACAAAAACAATTATAGAGTTTTTGATGAAAATAATATAAACTGGATAAAAAGTCTTTTATGTCTAAAAAAATGTGGTATGAGTATTGAAGAAATGAAAACTTATTTAAACTTATGCATGAAAGGTGAGTCATCTATTCCTGAAAGAAAAATTATATTAGATAATAAAAAGAAAGAATTAGAAGAAAAAATAAATGAAATTAATGATTCATTATCATATATAAATTGGAAACAGGATTTCTATAATGATGTCCTTTCTGGAAAAGCAGAATATTTTAGCTATATAATTGATAATAAAAATGACAAAATTAAATAGAGATGAATACTCATCTCTATTTAATTTTTTGGTCAATTTCATACTTTTTTTCTTTTAACCTTGTAATTATTGAATAATCTGAAATCTTAAGATTTTCATTAATTCCAAGACCTATTTTAATATCACTATTAAAATTATGAAAATCACTTCCAACAGTTGAAATTAAATTATATTTTTCACATAATTCAAGAAGTTCTTCTCTTTTCTCATTACTATTATGTGGATTATATACTTCTATTCCACAAAGCCCAGCTTCATTAAATATTCTAATAAAAATGTCTAAATCATTATTATTTAGTTTAAGGCTTTTTGGATGTGCAAGAACTGGAACACCACCACATTTAATTATTGTATCAATTAATTTTTCAGGTCCCATTTTTTCTCTTTCAACATACGCATTTTTTCCAACATCAAGAAACTTTGAATATGCGTGTACAGGTGATACGGCATATCCTTTTTTAAAAAGTGTATATGCAATATCGTATCTTCCAATACTTTCTTTTTTTACTTCTCTTACAACTTGACCCGAAGTAATATTAATTCCCATTTGATCTAATTTAGATATTATCTTTGTAACAGTTTTCTTTCTAGTTATTTCGTACTCATCAAGAATTTTGTATATCTTCCTGTTAACAAAGTATGCTGTAAAATGGCACACATGTTTTTTTGATAATCCATATTCTATAAGACTAGAACCAATTTCAATTCCTGGTATGATTTCAAGATTATCTTTAGCAATATTTCTTGCAAGTTCAAGTGATGAAAGATTATAGTGTTCTGTAAAAGAAATTGTTCTTACATTATTTTCTATTGCACTTTTTACAATGCTTTCTACACTTTCTTTACCATCTGAAAAATTACTATGAATATGTAAATCTATATATTGTGGATTCATTTTTTATCCCTCCTAAAATTATTTTAGAGATTATTATTAATTT
>OJNX01001920.1_pt1 | contig 10178 bp, 10 predicted proteins | sample 1598021 | NCBI WGS metagenome assembly OJNX01 (sample SAMN01915227, study PRJEB22387) | human gut metagenome | isolation source: stool | host: Homo sapiens | place: USA | reverse complement strand
GAGTAACTGGTCCTACTGGAGTAACTGGTCCTACTGGAGTAACTGGTCCTACTGGAGTAACTGGTCCTACTGGAGTAACTGGTCCTACTGGGGTAACTGGACCTACTGGAGTGACTGGTCCTACTGGAGTAACTGGTCCTACTGGGGTAACTGGACCTACTGGAGTGACTGGTCCTACTGGAGTGACTGGGCCTACTGGAGTAACTGGGCCTACTGGAGTAACTGGGCCTACTGGAGTAACTGGTCCTACTGGAGTAACTGGTCCTACAGGAGTAACTGGGCCTACAGGAGTAACTGGGCCTACCGGAGTGACTGGTCCTACTGGAGTGACTGGACCTACTGGGCCTACCGGACCTACTGGACCTACCGGACCTACTGGACCTACTGGACCTACTGGTTCTGATGGAACAAGTGTAAGAGTACTTGGGTCATATGATAGTTATGCTAATCTTATAGCAGAGCATCCAAATGGAACTGTTAATGATTCATATTTAGTTAATGGAAATATATATGTATGGTCTGACAATGAAAATAAATGGATCGATGCTGGAAATATACAAGGCCCCCAAGGACCTCAAGGGCCTCAAGGATTACAGGGACCTCAAGGTGAAAAGGGTGAGAAAGGTGACCAAGGAATCAATTATATAAGGTCTGCGTATCTTGTAACATTTAATAACGGTTCATCTTATGATGGTATTGCTGTTCAATCAGATGACAGAATTCCAATTGATAGATCAGAACTTGATGTTTCAAATATAGTAACACTTGATACTTCTGAGGAAACTATCAAATTTAATCAAATTGGATATTATAAAATTAGTATTAACATAACAGCAAGAAAACTTCCAGCTAGTGAAGATTTCGATCCAGATGATGACTTTATTACAATTGGATTTAGAAAAATAAACACAGATAATATATATATTGGTGCAAGCAAATGGGCATACGACGAAGAATATATTAATCTTTTCGCACATGGAATTGTTGCCATAGAAAGTACTGAAAATCTTTATGAATTAGTAAACTTAAGTCCACAAACAATATTTTTAAATACACCAGATTTAAGAAATATTCAATCAAGTTCATATTTTACAAACTCTTTAGTAAGCATTGTTATTGAATATTTAGGAACTCAGATATAATTTTTACTTAGAAAAAATATGGTATAGAAATTTTCTATACCATATTTTTTTATAAAATTAATTCTCTTGTCTTTTGGCTATCTCTCTTGCAACAAGTATGCCACTTGCTCCAGCTTGTGAAAGTCCCCGAGTAACTCCAGCTCCATCTCCTATTGCAAAAAAGTTCTTATACTTCGTTTCAAGATGTGGGCTTAATTCAGGTTTAGCACTATAAAATTTCACTTCAACTCCATATAATAGAGTATCTGCATTTGCCGTACCAGGAGCTAACTTATCAAGTGCGTATATCATTTCAATAATATTGTCTAAATGTCTTTTTGGCAGCACCAAACTTAAATCTCCAGGCTCTGCTAAAAGTGTCGGTTTAGTGAAACTTTGACTTAACCTATGATGAGTAGTTCTCTTACATTCAATTAAATCCCCGAATCTTTGAACAAGTACACCATTTCCAAGCAAATTAGAAAATGAAGCTATACTTTTTCCATACTGGTATGGATTATTAAATGGTTCGGTAAACCTATTACTTACTAAAAGTGCAAAGTTTGTATTACCACTTCTTAATTTTTCATCAGCATAACTATGTCCATTAACTGTTATAAGGCCATCTACGTTCTCAGCAACAACATATCCATATGGATTCATACAAAATGTACGAACTATATCTCCATATTTTTTTGTTCTATACTTGAGCTTTGCCTCATAAATATTCTTGGTTATATCTTCGAATATTTCAGCTGGAAGTTCAACCCTCACTCCTATATCTACTTGATTGTTTATTAATGGTATACTATTTTTTTTACACTGATTAGAAAACCACTCAGCACCAGATCTACCAGGTGCAGCAATTAGGTACTTACTCTCCAAGTTTTCGCCCTTTTCAAGTATTAAACAGTACCCATCTTTTTGTATGTTAATTTCCTCTACCTTAGTATTACACATAATATCAAGATTACTACACGAACCTGTCTTATTACTTAAATATGTGTATATTTTTTTTAATATTTTTAGGTTATTTTCTGTACCTAAATGTTTTACAGTAGCGTGCAATAAGTGAAGATCATGTTGTAGAGCCCTCTTTTCTATTTCTTTAGCCTCAGAAGTATCTGTCGAAAAAGTTTCATTAGTTGCCCCATATAATACGTTGATACCATCAACGTAATTAATGAGATCTAAAACCTCTTCATTAGAAATGTATTCATTTAACCAACCACCAAATTCAGTTGTTTTATTATATTTTCCATCAGAAAAGTTTCCAGCTCCACCGAATCCATTCATTATACTACAATGAGGAGTACAATTCAGACAATTTGTATTCCTTGAAATCATTGGACATACCCGGTTATCAATTGAATTTCCCTGTTCAATAAGTGCGATACTTAAATTTGTTTTTTTAGATAATTCGTATGCAGCCATATATCCAGAAATTCCAGCACCAATTATTGCTACATCAAATTTTTTCATAAAAATTCCTCCTTTTAAAATTTTAAGATGGTGTAAATAATTACACCATCTCATTAGTTTTTAGTTTTTTTTATGCCTATGTCTGGCCATACTTTCTCTTTTTACAAAAGATTTATGACAATCATGTTCAAATTGATGTAAAAGTTCCTTAGCCTGAGGTAGTTTACCTTTTTCAACATAAATTTCAATCTCATCATTTTCGATGTTATTGAACCAATACGCTGAGCCGCCATTATTTGCCTTAATATACTTACAAATGGCTTTAGCCTTATCTAAACATATAGGTTTAATGGTTCTTAGCAAGGTAATTTCCTTATTTACTTCTAGTATTTCGTACTCGTTTTTCTGGTAATTTGTCATATTAATTATTCCTCCACACAAAATTAATTATAAATATTGATAAAATATATCCTATGCTCAACAATTATATCATCATTCATTTAAAATGTCAACGTATATATATATAAAATTTTACATAAACTAAATACATTATTGAATATTTTCATTTTATATGGTAAAATATTTTTTATTTGGAGGATACTCTTATGAAAAAAATAACAAACAACAAAAATACAAAATTTGCACATGGCCATGGATTTTACAAGCTATTTTGGATATTTTTTATTGGTTGTATTGCAGGTGTTATAGTTGAAACTTTATGGTGTTTATGTACAACACATCATTTTGAAAGTAGAACAGCACTTGTAATAGGTCCTTTTAACCCTATATATGGTTGTGGTGCTGTACTTATGACTGTAGTATATATTTTGCTTAAAAACAAAAATAATTTTATAATATTCATCTCCTGCTCTATAATAGGTGGATTGTTTGAATCTTTATGTAGCTACATACAAGAAATGCTTTTTGGAACAGTATCTTGGTATTATGAATCAGATTCATTAGGCATAATGGGACAAAGAACTAGTATTGTATATTGCCTTTTTTGGGGTCTTTTAGGAATACTATGGATTAGATATATGTACCCTATTCTTGAAAAATATATAGAAAAAATACCATTTAAAACAGGAATTGTTTTAACATGGATTTTATCAATTTTTTTGGTATTTGATATAATTCTTTCCTCTGCGGCAGTATATAGACAAAAGGAAAGAAGAAATAATATACCTGCAAATAATCAAATAAGAGTATACCTAGATGATAGATATAACGACGAAATTTTAAAAAAGATTTATCCAAATATGACAATCAGAAAATAGTACATAATTATATATGGGGTATGCATATAATTTCATACCCCATATTTTTATTTTGTTTTAAATATTCTAATTGAATTAAATATAGCAAGCAATGATACCCCAACATCTGCAAATATAGCTTCCCACATTGTTGAAATTCCAATTGCACTAAGTAATAATACTGCAACTTTTACACTAAGAGCGAATACAATATTTTGTACAACAACTGATTTGGTTTTTCTTGCAATTTTTAAACATTTTATTATTTTATGTGGTTCATCAGTCATTAAAACAACATCGGATGTATCAATTGCAATATCTGATCCATTTCCCATTGATATTCCAACATCGGCACTTGCAAGAACAGGTGAATCATTTATACCATCACCAACAAATACAACTTTTCCCTTTGAATTTTCTTTTAGTTTTTCAACAATCTCTACTTTATTTTGAGGTAGCAACTCTGAATAAACTTCATTAAACTTTATTTTCTTTGCTACATCATCTGCAACATTTTTCTTATCTCCTGTAAGGAGTACTGTATTTTTTATTCCACTTTTTCTTCTCAAATTATCAGAAAGATCTAATACATTTTCTTTTAATTCATCAGAAAGAATTACATTTCCTACATAATTGTTATCTACGGCTAAATATACAACTGTTCCAACATCATCCTCAATATCAACCTTAATATTTTTATCATCCATCAAACTTTTATTTCCAACTAAAACCTCTTTATCATCTATTAAAGCCCTTATACCATGACCTGCAATCTCTGAGTGTTCTTTAATTCTTTCTTTATCGACTTCTCTTCCATATGAATTTATAATAGATTTGGCAATATAATGATTTGAAAATGATTCACATAATGCTAAATATTCAAGCATTTTTTCAACACTTATATTACTTTTATTGTTTATTTTTGTAATTTTAAATACACCTTTTGTAAGGGTTCCTGTCTTATCAAAAGCAATAGTATCAACATTTGACAATGCGTCTAAATAGTTACTACCTTTTATTAATATTCCATTTTTACTACAAATTCCCATTCCCACAAAAAATCCAAGAGGGACTGAAATTACTAGAGCACATGGACATGATACAACTAAAAATATTAACGCTCTATTTAATGAGTCTGCAAAACTTATTCCAAATATTGATGGAAAAGACATTGCAATTAGTATTGCAATTACGATTACTGTTGGTGTATATATTTTTGAAAATTTTGTTATAAAATTCTCTGTTTTTGATTTTGATTCTCTCGCATTTTCAATTAAATCTAAAATCTTAGATGCCGTAGAATCTTCAAAAGCTTTTGTAACCTTTACTTCTATAACATCTCCTAAGTTAATCATTCCAGATAAGACCTCATCATTTTCACCAACGTTTTTAGGAATACTTTCTCCTGTTAAACTTGATGTATCAAGCCTAGAACTTCCTTTTGTAATAATTCCATCTGTAGGTATTTTTTCCCCATTTTTTACGACAACAATATCATCAATTTTTAAAGTCTCAGGATCAACTTTTTCTACTTTTCCAAGTTTAATAACATTAGCATATTTTGCTCTAATATCAATTGCTTCCTTTATTTTCTCTTTTGAGGTATCCACAGCTTTATCCTGTAAATACTCCCCTATCTTATATAACAAAAGTACAGCAATTCCTTCAATATACTCACCTATACATAATGCCCCAATTGTAGCAATTGTCATAAGTAAATTTTCATCAAACATATCTTTCTTAAATAAATGCTTAATAGCTTTTTTAAATATATCAAATCCAATTAAAGCATAACTTACAATATACATTCCAATTTTTAAATTAAATTTTATATCTGGAATAAAGTACGCCATTAAAAAAACAATTATTCCAATAACATCTAAAAATATTAAATTAATTTCTTTGTTTATTTTTCCTTTTTCCATAACCTAACCCCTTTCTTCTACATGGTCTACACCAACGTCAAGTATCCTTTTAACATGCTCGTCGTCAAGTGAATAGTATACTTCCTTACCATCTTTTCTTGCTTTTATAAGTCTTGCACCCTTCAATATACTAAGCTGATGTGATATTGCAGATTGTGTCATTTCTAAAGTTTTTGCTATTTCTTGAACACATATCTCTTTATCTAGCATAGTATACATGATTTTAATCCTAGTAGAATCTCCAAATATTTTAAAGGTCCTTGCTAGATTCTCTATTGTTTTTTTACTTTCCATTTTTCACCTCTGAATATATGAATATTTACTCATATATTCATATATTATCACTAATATGTTAATTTGTCAATAATTATTCCATAATAGAAAAAAATTGAAAGAAAATTTTAAGATAAATCTCCAAATTTTCTTATCTTTTTTACGTTAATCTTTTAGATATGTAATTTGATTCTTTTATATTCATATATTAAAGTCATTGATATAACATATATATTGTCATTATTCAATAAATATTGTTTTTTATTTTGATACATAATATACATTTTTTATTTAATAATACAAAAAATAGAGGTAACTTCACTCTAGAAATACCTCTAATAAATATTTAATTTTTCACTTCTGTTATATTCCCCTCAAGTTTTACCATTTCGTCACTACTTGAGGTAATTATAAAGTCAATACTATCAATATAATCTGGCACATTTACAATATTTAACTTCGAAAGATCACTTGATAATTCATCTATTCTTATCATATTATATAATGAATATTCGTTATTTATTAAACCTATTAATGATGTTTTAGTATAATCTTTAAATTTAATATTCGCTATAACATATGTTCCATCAAAGTCACTACTTATTTGTTTTTTCACATTAATTTTAGCATCGGTCAGATTATTAACTTCAACTTTTTTTTCAAATGACATATTATAGTTTTCTTTTACTAAGTTATTTATAACTTGATCTTTATTATATGATGTTATTTTATCTACTCCATAGGTTATTAAACTGAAAATACTTGCTACAATTAATACAATAAATGTCAGAATTATGCCAGCTGCATCATATTTTATATCTAAATATTCTTTTTTACTATAGTAAATTACTTCAATTCCAAGTATTATTAAAATTACAGGCCAGAACATAGTTACATATTTTACTATTTGTATATCTAAAAATAGCTGCAAAATTATTAATACTCCAATTAAAACTAATGTGATTCCAAATGTTACTCTACCAACCCTCTTCACATTTTTTTTATTTTCCTCGTTTTTTACTTGTTCCATTTTAACCTCCTAATTTTACTACTTTTTAGCTATACATTTTATACCAAATACAATGGATATAGAAGCAATTATAACCGGTGGCATATATCTCATTACAGTATTTATAGCTTTATATATTACTGGGATATTAAATTCATAGGAAAGTCTTCTTAAGACTGTACCAAATAACAAATATACTCCAAATATCAAAAGTATTACTCCAAGAGTTGTCTTTTTACTATTTGTATTTTCTTTTCCTTTTCTGTTAAACATTTCTTTTATATCTTCACTATCCCAAATAAATATATCTTCTGGGTATTTATCTTCCTCTTTTTTGTTTCGTATATTCCATGTATCAAAAAAGCTGTATGCATATATAACTATAGCAGGAATAGCAAATATTCCCATAGATGTTATAGCAGAAATACCTATTGTTAAACTAAAAAGTATAAGTATTGAAACTCCCCTTTTCATATATCCTTGATACATTTGCCCTATTCCAGGCAAGAAACTAAAACAAAAAGTAAAAAATCCATTCTTTTTTTTCATCATTTTTCTCCCCCTTTTATATCTAATGGTTTCATAAGCATATCACTAAAACTTGAAAACACATCTTTAATATTTTCATTTGCAACATATAATTTTTCATTGCCGGCATATGAATTTTCACCATCAAAGTTTATGAATGATACTTTCCATACAATAATAGCAAAAGCTGTACAAGCTGCTATTTTACAAATATTTAAAAAATTACTAGTTGCTGCCTTTGGTGTCTTAGTTTTATTTATTAGCCTACTATTTATTTTCTTTTCTAACGTTGAAGGTACTTCGATATCTTTAATTTCAATTTTATCTATATATTTATTAAATTCTTCTTCATTTTCTAATAAGTTATTTATTAATTTTATTTTTTCATCATTCATAAGAAATCTTCTCCTCCTTCTTTTATCATAATTTCTTTTAGTATTTTTTTTGCTCTATATAACTGTGTCTTTAATGTCGCTTTTGTTTTATTTTCTCTTTTTGAAAGTTCATCAAGCGAAATTCCCCTTATATAGTAATCATATACTAAAGTTTTATATGGTTCTTTTAATTCTTTTATTTTGTTTTGTATGTATTCTATATTTTCATTTTCAAGAATTTCTTTTTCTATGCTATTCTTTTCTTTGTACATATTAAGGATTTCAGGATCATCATCCGTCATATTTTCTATTTTTTTAGACGTACTTTTTAAATAATCTCTACATTTATTAAGTGCAATTTTACATGTTATATTTTTTATTTCTTTTTCATTTAAATTCATATATTTATCAAAATTACAATATAGAGCTAAATATGTTTCCTGAGTTAGATCCTCTGCATCTTTTGTATTTGATAGCATATCAAAACATATTTTGTATATAAGTTTAGAATATTTTTGTATTATTAATTCAATGTTCACATATACTACCTCCCCCAAAAAATATGTTACAATTAATATAACTGAATATTTTAAAAAAAGTTAACAAAAAAGAGGTAAAATTATATATTACCTCTTTTTATATACAATAAATTTATTTTTCCTTATTTAAAATACTATCTATATCAACAACTCTATCATGCTTTATTGGCTCCCATTTACAGTCTTTTTTTACCATACAGATTATATTAATTGGAATCCATGATACCATAAATATTGCTAGTGTAAAGATACCCTTAAATGTTTTTGCGAAACCTTTTTTCTCAAGCATTACGACAAATGCAGCTGTAGCAACTGTGCATATATATGCAAGTGCCATTGACATCATTTTATTGTTATATGCAAATTTTATAACGTCTGAAACGTTTAGTCCAAGTAAATTATATACAAACAACATGAAAATAACAACAAAGGTTATAACTTGTATAATTGGGGCAAGGAAAAATAGTCCCATATCCAAAGCTTGTGGTATCCCTTCTTTAAGCCAAGTTTTTATTAACTTTCCAGAATACTTATTCATACATTGTATTGTACCAACTGACCAACGTTTACGTTGTTTCCAAGAAGCACTAAATGATAAAGGTTGTTCATCATATGTAATTGCTTCTTTAACATATGCTATTCTTTCATTGTTTAGTGCACACTGTGCTGCAAATTCAATATCCTCAGTCATAGTAACTGTAGAGAAACCTCTTTCCTTTATAACATCTCTTGAAATAACAAATCCAGTCCCATTTATTGATGAAGACCATCCCATTTTCATTCTTGCTTCGTTAAAGAAGAAGTTTTGTACAAGATAGAACAATGAATAGCAACTTGATACCCAACTATCAGATGGATTTTTTGTATCTCTGTTACATTGTGCTACCCTAAATCCAGAACATAGGGCATCATTCATCCTTCTTAAAAACTTTGGATGAACAATATTGTCAGCATCAAATATACAATATGCTTCATATTCAGGATTATTATTCATCATAAAATCAAATGTAAATTTAAGTACATCTCCCTTTGATTTTACAGGAACTGTACAATTTATAATTTTTGCTCCCTTACTTCTTGCAACTTCCTCAGTATTATCTGTACAATTATTTGGTATAACAAATACATCATAAAGATCCTTTGGATAATCCTGTTTATTCAAGCTTTCAAGTAGGTGACCTATAACACTACTTTCATTTCTAGCAGCAATGAGAACCGCCATCTTTTTGGTTGGTTTATATTTTCTAATTTTATTTTTTCCTTTACTTTTTTTAAATACAAAAAGCCCTGTTACAAAATAATATAAAAAATATGCCATTATTATTATATCAATTGAGTAGTATAAAATTTTTAAAATAATTTTTAATACTTCCATAATCTCCACCTTTTTAATAAAACTCTATTTATCATTATACCACCATTTTTTCCTTATGTCAAACATTGTATACGTTTAAGATATTTTGTAATAAAAATGAAATATTTGTAAAATATTATACACCAAATTGTACAATTTGGCCATTTCCCGCATTATCTTCAACATAAATTGATATATACGAAGTATCTTTATCTACTTCTATAATATTATCTTTAACTTCTTTTCCATTATTATTAAAATATATTTTTCCAGTATTTGTGTTATCTATTTTGCCTATATCATACTTTAAAACTTTTATTCCGCTAGTTAAATCATTTGTAACAACCTTATATATTTTTTTATCCATATTAAAATCA
>OJNX01001915.1_pt1 | contig 10194 bp, 7 predicted proteins | sample 1598021 | NCBI WGS metagenome assembly OJNX01 (sample SAMN01915227, study PRJEB22387) | human gut metagenome | isolation source: stool | host: Homo sapiens | place: USA | reverse complement strand
TCCGAACAAAATCTCCCACAAATTGTGACGCACATCTTGCGTAAAGCATTTTTCAGACACGCTCTGGCAGGCAGAAAACATACAGCAAAAAGAGAATGTAAACAGGCTGGCAGACAGAAACAGATAAATTTCTGATTGACAGAGTACCTGTTTGGGTGTAAAAATATAAAACAGTTACTGTGAAGGTCTTTGCCGGACGGTAACAGTAATAATTCCATAAAATGGCGGAAAAATGTCGAAAAACAAGAAATACACTTGCGTGATGCTAAGGTAATGTGGTAAAGTAGCCGGGTACAGAAGTGGTACCCGGTTACTTTTTGCAGTATATAAAATGACTGTATTCTGTTTTTGGATAAATATGTGAAGGAAACAGAACATACTTTGACAAATCCAGAGTGTATGAAAAAAAGAAGAAAAAAGGAGGAGTAAATTTGAGTGGTACAACAATGGTCATATTGTCCGCATTTGTTGCCTATCTGTTACTTATGATAGTCATTGGTGTGGTTTATATGAAAAAAACAAGCAGCTCGGAAGATTATTTTCTGGGCGGACGTGGACTGAATGCATGGGTAGCTGCTCTTTCAGCACAGGCATCAGATATGAGCGGATGGCTCTTAATGGGACTTCCGGGAGCAATTTATTCACTGGGAACAGGACAGATCTGGATTGCTGTAGGTCTGTTCATCGGAACTGTATTAAACTGGGTGTGTATTTCACACAGACTTCGTAAATATACGATCGCAGCAAACAATTCCCTTACAATCCCGGCATTTTTTGAGAACAGATTTCAGGATAAGAAGAGAATCCTGTTATTGCTTTCATCCATCGTGATCGTAATCTTTTTCCTGGTTTATACAGCTTCTGCACTGGCAGCAGGCGGTAAACTTTTTAACACAGTATTTGGAATTGATTATCATATAGCTCTGGCAATTGGTGCAGCAGTCATTCTCTGCTATACATTTATGGGGGGATTTATGGCTGTATGCGTAACTGACTTTGTACAGGGAACACTGATGCTGATCGGTCTTCTGATCGTTCCGTTAGTTGCCTACTTTACATTGAGCGGAGGTCTGAGCGATCTTCTGACACAGAGCGGAGCACCGGGTGGAGCAGCAGCTTTCCTGAATCCTTTTGAGAACGGAGAGCACCCATATACATTTGTTGAAATCTTTTCCCAGCTTGCATGGGGACTTGGATACTGCGGTATGCCTCATATCCTTACCCGCTTCATGGCTGTAAAGAGTGAGAAAGAATTAAAAAAATCCAGTGCGATCGCAATCGTGTGGGATATCCTTTCTCTGACAGCAGCGTGCTTTATCGGTATTATAGGTCGTGCATATCTGCTTCCGACTGTACTTGGTGAAAATGGTGCATCTTCCTCAGAGAGTGTATTTATCGAGATGATCAATAAACTGTTTTCCAGTCATCTGGGACTTCCGTTTATCGGAGGAATCTTCCTCTGCGGTATTCTTGCGGCAATTATGTCTACAGCTGATTCACAGCTTCTGGTAACAGCGTCCGCAGCATCAGAGGATTTATATCATCAGTTCATTAAGAAGGATGCAGACTCAAAGGAAATCCTTGCAGTTGCAAGACTTACGGTTATCGTGGTGTCTGTTCTGGCATTTGTGATCGCGTGGAATCCGAACAGCAGTATCATGGGACTGGTATCCAATGCATGGGCCGGTCTTGGTGCAGCGTTTGGTCCGACTGTGGTAATGTCACTGTTCTGGAGAAGAACAAACCTTACAGGTGCAGTTGCAGGTATTGTTTCCGGTGGTCTGACAGTTATCGTCTGGGACTATATACCGCTTGCGGCAGGACAGACTCTTGGTTCTTATACAGGACTTTATTCTCTGGCTGTAGGTTTTGCTGTCAGTCTTGTGATGATCATTATCTTCAGTCTGGCTACAAAAGCACCATCCAAAGAAATCACAGATGTGTTTGATAAAGTGACAGGAAAATAATAGAATAGAAAGACTATCCATTTTCGGATGAATTTGTTATAATGGCAGTAGCGCAAAAAAGCGTTACTGCTTTTTCAATATTACAAGAAGAAGGTGTCGCACATGAAGAAATATGATTATCTGATAGTAGGAGCCGGCCTTTTTGGTGCAGTATTTGCACATGAGGCCACAAGACGGGGGAAAACATGCCTTGTGATCGATAAGAGAGGTCATATCGGCGGTAATATTTACACAGAAGAAGTAGAGGGGATCCAGGTACACAGATACGGTGCACATATCTTCCATACTTCCAGAAAACAGGTGTGGGATTATATCAATCAGTTTGCAGAATTTAATCATTTTGTAAATTCACCGATCGCAGTCTATAAGGATGAGTTATATAATCTGCCGTTTAATATGAATACCTTCCATCAGCTCTGGGGAGTACGTACTCCTGCAGAGGCAAAAGCGAAGATACAGGAACAGATCGCAAGAATGCACATTACCCATCCGAAGAACCTGGAGGAACAGGCGCTTGCACTGGTTGGACAGGACGTATATGAGAAGCTGGTAGAGGGATATACAAGGAAGCAGTGGGGCAGGGAGTGTAAAGATCTGCCGGCATTTATCATAAAAAGACTGCCTTTGCGTTATACTTATGATAATAACTATTTCAAAGATCCTTATCAGGGAATCCCCAAAGGTGGATATACACGTATTGTGAAGAAACTTCTGGAGGGTGTACAGGTATGTCTGAATACAGATTTCTTTGCAAACAGAGAAGAACTGACTGCACAGGCAGATAAAGTACTCTTTACAGGTATGATCGATGAATTTTATGACTATTGTTACGGAGAACTGGAATACAGATCACTGAGATTTGAGACAGAAGTGCTGGATATGGGAAATTATCAGGGCAATGCGGTTGTCAATTATACAGATTATGAAGTTCCGTATACAAGGATCATCGAGCATAAACATTTTGAATTTGGTACACAGCCAAAGACTGTGATCACCAGAGAATATCCGGCAGCATGGGAGAAAGGCAAAGAGCCGTACTATCCGGTCAATGACCCGAAGAACAGTGAACTGTTTGACAAATATGAACGTCGCGCACTGGAAGAGAAGAATGTGATCTTTGGCGGAAGACTTGGCATGTATCGCTACATGGATATGGATCAGGTTATTGAAGAGGCGCTGTCTCTGGCAGAAACAGAGCTTACCTATGAAGAGCCATGAAAGTAAATTTTGGGATTGTAAGATAAAGGTAGCAAACAGTTACAGATAAAGTAACCGGAAAGGATAAATATATGACAGACACACCAATAATTGCTCTTTATTACAGAGAGCATGATCCGATGAAAAGAAAGATGTTTCTTGACCAGTCTATTGCTGCAGGCGAAGATGAGGAGGCAAATGCTGTCCGTAAGGAACTGTGGGAACTGCGTTACGGAGAACCTTCAGAGGCAGGTTCCGGTACGCGTGCTGATGGGTATCTGGCGCTTTGGATGGCAATGGAATACAGCAAGGATACAGCGGGAAAGCTGTTTGGTTTAAAGAGGGCCAGAAAAGAAATCGAGAAAAACCTTGCCAGACTGAAATTCAGGGAAATGCAGGAAAAGAGCGAACTTCACAGGGAACTGCTTTACAGAGAATGCTGCCATATGGTCAAAACCTATATGGAACTCTGCGAGAAGGATAAGGCCTATAACACAATCTTGTGCGGGATTGTCCATATCAGCGAGAAAAGTGCAAAGAGTAAGATTCAGAACGATATTTATACCACTGCCATTGCATTTCCGGAGGAAATCAACATGCAGGAAGAACTGGAAATGATAACAAGGGCAGCAAAAGAAGCTTATGAGGCACATTTCCCGGGAGAAGGCGGATTATAAAGAAAAGCCAAAAAAAATTACTGGAGGCATACATGAACAAAGAAAATTTGACGGCTTATGAAGTTGTGACAGAAGAAAATCTGACAGATATCCATTCTACAGGCTGGCTTCTGCGCCATAAGAAAACAGGTGCAAGAGTTATGCTGATCGAGAATGATGATGAGAATAAAGTATTTAATATCGCATTCCGCACACCGCCTAAGGACAGCACAGGTGTGGCACATATCCTGGAGCACAGTGTACTCTGTGGTTCCAGAGAATTTCCATTAAAGGATCCTTTCGTAGAACTGGTAAAGGGTTCTCTGAATACGTTCCTGAATGCCATGACTTATCCGGATAAAACCTGCTATCCTGTAGCCAGCTGCAATGATAAGGATTTTCAGAATCTGATGCATGTTTATCTGGATGCGGTATTTTATCCGAATATCTATAAAAGAGAAGAGATTTTCCGTCAGGAAGGCTGGAACTATCATCTGGAACAGAAGGAAGGACCGCTGAAATATAACGGTGTTGTATATAATGAGATGAAAGGTGCTTTCTCCTCACCGGATGAAGTTCTGGAACGGGAGATTATGAATCACCTTTTCCCTGATACCACTTATGGATGTGAATCAGGCGGTGATCCGAAAAATATTCCGGATCTTACCTATGAGAATTTCCTGAATTTCCACAGAACCTATTATCATCCTTCCAACAGTTATATTTATCTGTATGGAAATATGGATATGGAGAAGAAACTGGCATTCATTGATGAGCATTATCTGTCGCATTTTGATTATCTGGATGTGGATTCTGTTATTCAGGAACAGAAAGCATTCGGAGCATGCCAGGATGTGACTCTTGAGTATCCGGTTGCTGAGAATGAGGGAGAAGAGGACAATACCTATCTTTCTTATAACATGGTTGTTGGAAATGCTGCGGACAGTCAGATGGCGATGGCATTTGAGGTATTGGATTACGCACTGTTAAGCGCACCGGGAGCACCGTTAAAGCAGGCACTTCTGGATGTAAAAGCAGGCAAGGATGTCTATGGATCTTATGATGATGGTATTCTCCAGCCATATTTTACAGTAATTGCAAAAGGTTCCAATCCGGACAGAAAAGAAGAATTCGTATCTGTGATCAGACAGGTACTGGGAGATATTGTTAAGAATGGAATAGATAAGAAAGCTGTAGAGGCAGGAATCAATTACTTTGAATTCCGCTATCGTGAAGCTGATTTTTCCTCTTATCCGAAAGGACTGATGTACAGTCTGGATATTCTGGGAGACTGGCTGTATGAAAAAGGAAATCCCTTTGCACAGGTACAGCAGCTTACAGTTTTTGAAAAACTGAAAAAGGCAGTAAACGAAGGATATTTTGAAGAACTGATCCGTAAATATCTTCTTGAGAATCCACATGGATGCATCATGACTCTTGTGCCGAAGAAAGGTCTGGCAGCCCAGCGTGAGAAAGAGCTGGAGGAGAAGCTGGAAGCATACAGAAGCAGTCTTTCTGAAGAACAGCTGGATGCAATGGTTGAGAAGACGAAAGCACTGGAAGCATATCAGGAAGCCGGCGAAGATCCAAAAGCACTGGAGTGCATTCCGATGTTAAAGAGAAGTGATATTAAAAGAGAAGCTGCAAAGATCATAAATGAAGAATTAACGGTAGATGACAGTCTGTTCCTTTACCATGACGTATGCACAAATGGCATCGGTTACGTAGACCTGATGTTTAAGACTGACAGTATTGCGCCTGAGCAGATTCCTTATCTGGGACTTTTGAAATCCGTACTGGGTTATGTGGATACAGAGAATTACACATACGGAGAACTGTTCAATGAAATCAATGCCAATACAGGCGGTATCAACTGTGGGGTAGAGGTTTTTGACAGAGCTGATTCTACAGAAGAGTTTCAGGCTATGTTCTCTGTAAGAGGTAAGGCACTTTATACGAAAATGGATTTCCTTTTCAAAATGATAGGGGAGATCCTGAACAGCTCGAAACTGGAGGATACCAAGCGTCTCTATGAGATTGTTGCATCTGTGAAGTCCAGGGCACAGGTAAACCTGACAGGTGCCGGACATTCCACTGCTGTGCTCAGAGCAGCTGCATATTCTTCTCCGATGGCTGCATTCCAGGATGAGATGGCGGGAATAGGATATTATCAGTTTATCGAGAAACTGGAAAAAGATTTTGAACAGCGAAAAGAGGAAACTGTAGAAGAGCTTTGCAAACTGATGAAAAAAATTCTCCGTCCGGAGAACTTTATGATCAGTTATACAGGTGAGAGAGAGTCCCTGGAGACAGTTCAGAAACTGGCGGGAGCTGTAAAGGCAGGACTTGGCACAGAGCCGGTGGAGAAATCGGAAGAGAAGCTGACCTGCACAAAGAAGAATGAGGGATTTAAGACTTCCGGACAGGTCCAGTATGTGGCTCAGACCGGTAACTTTAAGAAAAAAGGTCTGGAATATACAGGTGCACTGGAAATTCTGAAGGTTATCTTAAGTTATGATTATCTGTGGATGAATCTGCGCGTAAAGGGCGGTGCATATGGATGTATGAGCGGATTTAAGAGGAATGGTGAGAGCTATCTGGTATCTTATCGCGATCCTCATCTGAAACGTACACTGGATGTATATAAGGGGATTCCGGATTATATCCGCAATTTTCAGGCAGATGAGCGCGAGATGACAAAATATATCATTGGTACCATCAGCGGAAAGGATGTTCCCAGGACACCTCAGATGAAAGGTTCTGTTTCCAAGACAGCATATTTCTGCGGTGTGACAGAGGAGATGCTCCAGAAAGAACGTGATCAGATTCTGAATGCGTCTGCAGAGGATATCCATGCACTGGCCGAGATCATAGAGGCAGTTCTGGCAGCAGATCAGATATGTGTGGTGGGAAGCGAGAGCAAGGTGGCTGAGGCCTCTGATGTACTGATGGAAGTGAAACCACTGATCAATTGTTAAAAAAGGAAAGAACAGAATGAACGAAAATTTTAAATCCGGATTTGTAGCGATTATTGGACGTCCAAACGTAGGTAAATCCACTCTGATGAATCATCTCATCGGACAGAAGATCGCTATCACATCCAAGAAACCACAGACAACCAGAAACCGTATCCAGACCGTTTATACCTGTGACGAAGGTCAGATCGTATTTCTCGATACTCCCGGTATCCACAAGGCAAAGAATAAGCTGGGAAAATATATGGTCCAGGTGGCAGAGCGAACTTTAAAAGAGGTAGATGCCATTATGTGGCTGGTAGAGCCAAGTACCTTTATCGGGGCAGGAGAGCATCATATTGCAGAACAGCTTCAGGGAATCGGAGTGCCGGTAATCCTGATCATCAACAAAATTGATACTGTATCAAAGGAAGAAATCCTTCCTGCCATTGACACCTACCGAAAAGTATGCGATTTCGCAGAGATTATCCCATGCTCCGCACTGCGTGGACAGAATACACAGGATATTATCGGTTGTATCCTGAAATATCTGCCTTACGGTCCTATGTTTTATGACGAGGATACAGTTACTGATCAGCCTCAGCGTCAGATCGTGGCTGAGATCATCCGCGAGAAAGCACTTCATGCACTGGATGCGGAAATTCCGCATGGGATCGCAGTTGCCATTGACCGGATGAAAACACGTCCGGGAAAAAATCCAATCGTGGATATTGATGCGACAATTATCTGTGAAAGAGAATCTCACAAAGGAATTATCATCGGCAAACAGGGTGCGATGTTAAAGAAAATCGGAAGTAATGCAAGATATGAGATTGAGCGTATGCTGGAATCAAAAGTGAATCTGAAGCTTTGGGTAAAAGTAAAGAAAGACTGGAGAGACAGTGATTTCCTTATCAAGAACTTTGGTTACGATAAGAAGGAAATCTAAATAAAAAGACAGTCAGGAAACAGAGAGAATGAGTGATTTGATAACTGTGCAGGGAGTAGTGCTCTCTGCCATGCCTGTGGGAGAATATGACAAGCGGATCGTCCTTCTCACCAGAGAAAGAGGCAAGATTTCCGCGTTTGCAAAAGGAGCCCGCCGCCCAAACAGCCAGTTTCTGGCGGCTGCCAATCCTTTTGTGTTTGGAACCTTTGCCCTTTATGAGGGGCGTTCCAGTTATAATCTGAATCAGGTATCCATCAGTCATCATTTTGTGGAACTGGCAGGCGAACAGCCTGGAATCTATTATGGATATTATTTTCTGGAACTGGCAGATTATTTCGGACAGGAGGGGATTGACGAGAAAGAATCTATGAACCTTCTGTATGTGACAGTGAAGGCACTTCTGAACCCGAATATTGATGACAGGCTGGTGAGGTGTATTTTTGAACTTCGTATGATGGCTGCACAGGGATTGTGTCCTTCACTGTTTCATTGTGTGTGCTGCGAAAGACAGCTTGTGGAGGGAGAAGAGCTTTTCTTTTCTCAGCAGAATCATGGTATTCTGGATAAAGCCTGTCTGGGACATGTAAATGATGCAAAGAGAATCTCAGCACCTGCATTATATGCCATGCAGTACATAGTAACTGCTTCTCTTGGGAAGCTTTATACATTTACTGTTACAGAAGAAGTACTCCATGAACTGGAACGTCATATCCATACCTATATTGCTGCGAACACTGAAAAACGGTTCAAAAGTCTGGAAATTCTGGAAATAATGAGCTGAGATACCTTGAAAAAGAAATCAGATACAGTTATAATAACGTTAATTGTAGCTGTTTATTACGTTAATCAAATAGCGGAATGGATTGTGAACCAAATTGCCTGACGGATATGAACAGTTACACGCATTTTATAAAAAGAACGAGGAGAATAGTCATGGAAAAAACAATGGACAAAATCATTGCGCTGGCAAAGGCAAGAGGATTTGTTTACCCGGGTTCCGAAATCTATGGTGGTCTTGCAAACACATGGGATTACGGTAATCTTGGTGTAGAATTAAAGAATAACGTAAAACGTGCATGGTGGCAGAAATTTATTCAGGAATCCCCATACAATGTAGGTGTTGACTGTGCAATCCTGATGAATCCGCAGACATGGGTTGCATCCGGACATCTGGGAAGCTTCTCTGACCCGCTGATGGACTGTAAGGAATGTCATGAGCGTTTCCGCGCAGATAAGATCATCGAAGACTTCAGCCAGGAGAATGGCATTGAACTTGAGAGCTCTGTAGACGGATGGTCTCAGGAAGAGATGATGAACTTTATCAAAGATCACAATGTACCATGCCCTACATGCGGCAAGCATAACTTTACAGATATCCGTCAGTTTAACCTGATGTTCAAGACATTCCAGGGTGTTACAGAGGATGCCAAGAATACAGTATACTTAAGACCTGAGACAGCACAGGGTATTTTCGTAAACTTCAAGAATGTTCAGAGAACATCCCGTAAGAAAATTCCGTTTGGTATCGGTCAGATCGGTAAATCTTTCCGTAACGAGATCACACCGGGTAACTTCACATTCCGTACACGTGAGTTCGAGCAGATGGAGCTTGAATTCTTCTGTGAGCCGGATACAGACCTTGAGTGGTTTGCATACTGGAAGAATTTCTGCCTGAACTGGTTATATTCTCTTGGATTAAAAGATGAAGAAGTTCGTTACCGTGATCATGACGCAGAAGAATTAAGCTTCTACAGCAAGGCTACCACAGACGTAGAGTTCCTGTTCCCGTTTGGATGGGGCGAGCTGTGGGGAATCGCTGACAGAACAGATTATGACCTGACTCAGCATCAGAATGTATCCGGACAGGATCTCACATATTTTGATGATGAGAAGAAGCAGAAATATATCCCATATGTAATCGAGCCGTCACTGGGTGCTGACCGTGTGGTACTTGCATTCCTGTGCAGCGCATATGATGAGGAAGTTTTGGATGCAGAGAAGAATGACGTTCGTACTGTCCTTCATTTCCATCCGGCACTTGCACCTGTTAAGATCGGTGTGCTTCCTCTTTCCAAGAAGCTTAATGAGGGCGCAGAGAAGATCTATCAGCAGTTAAGCAAGAAATATAACTGTGAATATGATGATCGTGGAAACATTGGTAAACGTTACAGAAGACAGGATGAGATCGGTACTCCGTTCTGTGTAACTTATGACTTTGAGTCCGAAAATGACGGAGCAGTTACAATCCGCGACCGTGATACTATGGAGCAGGTTCGTGTGAAGATTGATGAACTGGATGCATATTTTGCGGATAAATTTACATTTTAACTGAAAAAACAGCAAAGGAGCTGTATCGGATGGGAATCCGGGTACTCCTTTGCTGTTTTTTATTACAAAATACAGATTATAAAAATTCGTTACTGTTCACTCCGTTCTCAGCAACACGCTTCGCGATGCAGGAAATATGAACC
>OJNX01001911.1_pt1 | contig 10199 bp, 10 predicted proteins | sample 1598021 | NCBI WGS metagenome assembly OJNX01 (sample SAMN01915227, study PRJEB22387) | human gut metagenome | isolation source: stool | host: Homo sapiens | place: USA | reverse complement strand
TGTGTGCCTGTCTGCTCTGGCTGGAAAGCAGTTCGAGTATCCAATCGCATTTGACATCGAAGAACAGGCAAGTTTGCAAAATGCAGATGCCCTGTGTCAGGCGTTTTGCAGTGCGTTGGAATCTGCCGGGTATTATGCGGCAATTTATACGTTCAAGTCGGCTCTGGAAAGCTGTATCGGGGACGATATAAAGAGCCGGTATGACGTGTTTCTGTCTCATGTGGATGTGAGCAAATCGTCCTATGCCGGGAATTATGGGCTGTGGCAGTACAGCTGGAAAGGCAGCGTTTCCGGCATTGTCGGCGAGGTGGATCTAGACTATGCGTATCAGGATTATCCGGCGATCATCAAGGCTGCTGGGCTGAATGGATTTTCAAAAAATGCAACAACTACCACAGACAAGCCGAATGAGGACACGGAAAAAGACACTAACAATAATGACACACTCAAACAGATCTTGCAGCACGTTGCCAGTATTGACGAGAAATTGAACAGATAAAACAGCGGTGAAACGCCGTTTATAGGTAGTAAAAAACGCTCTTGAACGTGGTGTTCAGGAGCGTTTTTTTCGTTTTGCGTGTCAGTTTTTTGCGTTTTGCGTGGCAGGCTACACTCGGAAAATGCAAGGTCACGGATATGATGTCACAGCTTTCGGAGATTACAGCACAGATAAAGGATTACAATTCAACCATTCTTCAGCTGACCAATCAGGTGGCAGAACTTGCAACAAAGGTAAATGAAATGACCGGAGATGTGGTTTCAGTGGGCAAATGCGGCGCTGATATCAATTACGTTCTCTATTCTGACGGCAGACTGATTCTCAAAGGCACGGGGGCAATGTATGATTATGTAGGTGCATATGAAACAAGCGGAAACAAATCTCCGTTCTGCGAAAATGATAACATCACTTCTGTTGTCGTCTCAGAGGGCATCACAACGGTTGGTGAATATGCATTTCAATACTGCAACAATCTGAAAATAGCCGCTCTTCCGACAACGCTCAAAACCATCAAGCGAAATAGTTTCATACCGCACATTGATGAATATCTGGTTCATCAGAATCTTTACGGACTGACTGAAATTACAATTCCGTCTAAAGTGACCGAGATTGCAAAGTTCGCCTTTTCAGGTACAGCTATCAAATCCCTTACCATTCCTGCATCTGTTACAACAGTCGGTGAACAGGCGTTTGGAGAATGTCAGAAGCTTGAAACTGTTCGCTACAGCGGTAAGGTTATCGGTGACAGAATGTTTGTACGCTGTATCAAGCTGAAGAATTTCACGATCACCAAAAGCACAACAGAACTTATCGGTGGCTGTTTCAACTACTGTGAAAGCCTCACGCAAATCACCTATGAGGGCAGTCTTGCTGAATGGAACGCTGTGAAAAAGAACACAAACTGGGACGGTCATTCAAGCAGTACAGTAGATAGTCCCCTTGTCAAAATTCAGTGCCTGGATGGATATATGGAATATGATGCAGATACGGAAACGTGGAAGGAAGTGAAGGCATGATAAAATTTCTTGTAAAGGGACAGAACATCGAAACGCTGGAGCATGAGGTCATTGCAGCTGATCAGATTGCTTTTGTAAAGATACATTTTGTATTTGATAACAGCTGGAAACCCCTGCATAAAGTGGTGCAGTTCACACAGGACGAGTTCACTTACAACAGAGTTCTCGGATTTGACGAGACAAGCTGTCATCTGCCGGCGGAACTTGCAGCCGGTGCTGTGAAGATGTCTCTTTTCGGTTATGACGCAGAATCATCTGAAACAGTCAGGGCAACAACGGTTGTGAAAACCCTGCATATCAGACCATCTGGTTTTGACGGTGAAAGCAGCAATGTACCGCCAACGCCTGACCTATACCAGCAGTTGCTTCAAAAGATAAGTGAAAAAGGTGCTGACGGCAAGTCTGCATTTGAGATTGCTGTAGAGAATGGCTTTATTGGTACAGAAGCTGAGTGGCTTGAGAGCTTAAAAGGTAAAGACGGAAAAGATGGAGTTGACGGAAAAAATGGTCAGGACGGTAAAGATGGAATTGATGGAAAATCTGCATATGAAATCGCCATTGCAAATGGCTATTTTGGCACAGAATCTGAATGGCTTGAGAGCTTAAAAGGAAAAAACGGTATTGACGGACAACCCGGCAAAGATGGAATTGACGGTACGCCCGGAACTGACGGAAAATCTGCATACATTATTGCTGTAGAGCATGGATTTACCGGAACAGAAACTGAATGGCTTGAGAGCTTAAAAGGTAAAGACGGTACCGACGGACAGCCCGGAAAAGATGGAGTTGATGGTAAAGATGGCGTCACGCCTGATATGTCGGATTATCCGAATAAAGCAGATTTCGAGGCTTTACAGCAGAAATTACAGTCTTTGCAGGATAGCACTATGGACTACATCATGGGGCTTACAAGCAGATGCGACTCATTTGATACAGAAATTCAGGAAATAGACGCCAATGCTCAGCAGCTAAGAGATTCTGTTCAGTTTGATTTTCAGACAAAGGAAGAAGAAATCCTCGCTCTTGAAACCAGAATTATCGCTCTTGAAAGCCGTTCCGGCATCGAATACATCACGGTCTTTTCTTCCGGCAGTGATGCTTTGCAGAAATATGGTGAGAGCGTCTACACCTATTACAACGACGGTTACCGTTCGCTTGCAGGCTTTGCGGAAAGCTATCCCCATTTCTGCTGTACAGAGAATGACTATGCTTTGTACTTCAATCAGTCTGATTTCAGCTGGGCAGGAACAGTATTTGTGCTTTGCCTGACGCCTGTTGCTCTCACTTCTTCTATGAATCTGATTCTCAGTTATACAGTCGGTGCGTCACAGGACGCTGAATTTTATCTGGTGAAGAAAACCGACAAGACCGGGGCTGAACTTGCTCAGTATATCTATGAGGAAATACAGGCAGGAAATGCAGTAACTTTACAATTCAAATGGCTTTATTCCGATACATATATTTCCGTGATGCAGTCATTGGAAAACGTACCGGATGGAGAATATTATCTTGCCTTCAAAGGCACATCGGATAATTCACATCCGATGATAAAATCAATCAAATTTATGGGAGGATGATGTTTATGAAAGAATGGATCTGTACAATTGCAGGCATTGTAGGCGGATTTATTGCCACGCTGTTTGGCGGATGGGACTCGGCTCTTGCAACACTTGTAGTGTTCATGGGTATCGATTTTGCAACAGGTCTCGTCACTGCAATTATGGGAAAATCCAAGCACAGCAAAAGCGGAGCACTCAACAGCAAGGCAGGCTGGATTGGTCTTGCGAAAAAGTTCTGTATTCTGCTGATGGTTGTGGTTGGTGTGAGAATTGATATTCTCATCGGCACAAACTACATACGTGACGCAGTCTGCATCAGCTTTTGTCTGAACGAGCTGCTGTCTATTGTAGAAAACACCCCCCTGATGGGCGTTCCCTATCCGCCGGTATTCAAAAAAGCAATTGATGTTCTGCAAACCAAGGTTGGCAGAATGGAAGAAACAACTGACAAGGAGGAATCTGATCATGGCAATTCTGAAACCTGATAACACATCTACTCTGAATGGAGTAAAAATCAACGAGTATCTGCTCACCAAACACAATCCAAACAGTATAGCAATGCCCACCGTTTCTATGGAGGGCAAAGTTATCGGTATCACTGTTCACAATACCGATTGGATTTCGGTAGCAAGCGGAACTACTCCTGCAGAACAGTATACCAGAGCAACTTACAATGGCAATATGAAAGATGTCAGGGTGCATTATTATGTGGACAACACCTGTGCGTGGCAGAATCTACCTTTAACGCTTAGTGGCTGGCACGCCGCTGATGGAAGCGGCAACGGCAACCACAGAACGATTGCCATTGAATGCATTATGTCATCTGCGTATAATTCTACGGATAAGAAGTCGGAAGACAACTGTGCGAGACTTGCCGCAGCACTTCTGAAGAAGTATGGTCTTGACATTAATCACCTCTACACTCATACCCATTGGCTGAATGTACGTGACGGGAAAAGTGGTACTGTGGACTATCTCAATACTGCAAAAAATTCTTACAAGATGTGTCCTGCCTACATTCTGCCACATTGGGCGGAATTTAAGAAGAAGGTCGAATCTTATCTGAATACTGGTTCTACAACTTCAAATCCTACACCTGCAAATCAGCTTTACAGAGTAAGAAAGTCCTGGTCTGACGCTAAGAGCCAGATTGGAGCATATTCTTCTCTGGAGAATGCAAAGAAAGCCTGCAAGGCGGGTTACAGCGTTTTTGATAATTCCGGAAACGTGGTATATACCGTTGCCGAAAAGACATATACAAAAGGCGCAAAAATTACGCTGAACAATACCACATTGTATTCCTCCAGCACAGTCAAGACTGGAACAAAGAAATCCGGTACATACTATCTCTATGATGGACAGGTTGTAAATGGCAGAATGCGTATTACAAATTCTGCTTCAAACTGTGGAAAAACACCTGCCGGTTCTTATGTGACCGGTTGGGTGAACAAGGCTGACATCTGATAACGATCCCCACGAGATATGATTTTTTCATATTTCGTGGGGATTTTTTGTTTTTCGGTACTCAAAAGCCATATTTCCGTCCTATGTAAAGTAGGAGGTGGTTTCAATGACAGATGCACAAAAATCTACTGTACTCACATTGCGTTCAAAGGGAATGTCGTTTTCTAAGATTGCAGAAACTGTAGGATTGTCTGTCAACACGATAAAATCCTTTTGCAGCAGACATAAAGGGCAGTTCTGCCTTTGCTGCGGCGAGCCAATCACGCAGCCGCCAAGAGTACGTCAGAAAAAGTTCTGTTCGGATAAATGCAGAATGAAATGGTGGAATGCTCATATAAAAGATGTTAACAGGAAAGCTATGTATGATTTTATCTGCTCAAATTGTGGTAAGCCTTTTCAGGCATACGGCAATAATCACAGAAAATACTGCTGCCACAGATGTTATATTCTTGCACGATTCGGAGGTGAAAAAGATGGATATTCAGAAGGAAGCCATGTACCAGGTGACGATGAGCATTGTAAAGAAGATGTTTCATGCAAATTTGATTTCGGAGGATGAATATCGTCAGATTGATACAATGTTCAGGGAGAAATACGAGCCGAAAATCGGCACATTATTCGTTGACTTAGAGCCTGAACAGCGGTAATATGTGTAGTGAAAGGAGAGCTGTTATGCGTAAAATCATCAAAATAGAACCTACGGAGCCCGTATTGCCAAGGCGAAAGCGAGTGGCTGCTTATGCTCGTGTATCAATGGAGTGTGAACGCCTTATGCATTCAATGTCAGCACAAATAAGCTACTATAGCGAACTGATACAAAAGAATCCCGAATGGGAGTACGCAGGTGTTTATGCTGATAATTTTATATCAGGAACAGAGACCAAGAAACGGCAGGAGTTTCAGAGAATGATTTCTGACTGTGAAAAAGGACTCATTGATATTATCCTTTGCAAGAGTATATCACGATTTGCCAGAAACACCGTGGACCTTCTGGAAACGATACGGCATCTGAAAGATATCGGTGTTGAAGTACGATTTGAAAAAGAGAACATCAATTCCTTGTCGGGTGATGGCGAACTGATGCTGACCATTCTCGCCAGCTTTGCACAGGAAGAAAGCCGTAGCCTTTCTGAAAATGTAAAGTGGGGCATTCGGAAACGCTTTGAAAAAGGTGATCCATGCAATCGAAATCCAATACTCGGCTATGAATGGGTTGATGACAAACTGGTCGTTGTCCCGGAAGAAGCAGAAATTGTAAAGAGAATATTCCGAAACTTCCTTGACGGAAAATCAAGGCTGGAAACGGAACGGGAACTGAATGCCGAAGGTATCACAACAAAGAGAGGATATCGCTGGATAGATTCCAATATAAAGGTTATTCTGACCAATATCACGTATACAGGCAATATGCTTCTGCAAAAGGAATACATTACCGACCCGATTACCAAACGCCGAAAGAAGAATAACGGCGAACTGCCAAAATACTATGTGGAAAATACGCATGAAGCCATTATAGATATGGAGACTTTCAGGTGGGTGCAGGAGGAAATGGAAAGAAGGAAAAAGTTAGGCCCTCTGGCAAACAAATCACTGAATACCTGCTGCTTTACAGGAAAAATCAAGTGTCCTTTCTGCCATAAAAGCTATATGCATGAAATCAGAACAGACCGAGGTTATGCAGAATACTGGCTTTGTGGAAGCCGAAAGATAAAAGGCGGTCGCTGTACTGTCGGCGGCAGTATCAATCATAAGCACTTGCAGGAAACCTGTGCAAAAGTACTTGGATTGCAGGAATTTGATGAGGCTGTTTTTCTTGAACGTGTGGATGTTATTTATGTTCCGAAGCGTGAAACATTAGAGTTTCATCTGAAAGATGGAACAGTTGTAACGGAAGCGTGTAAAAACACAGGACATCAGGACTGCTGGACGGAAGAACGAAGGGCTGCCACTTCCTTGAAACGCAAAAATGGAAAAAGACCGAATCGGGCGGATATGACTTGTTTCTCAAAAGTGATTAAATGCGTAAGGTGCGGATGTAATTTCCGGAAAGGCACACGCACCTCTGCAAATGGCGACAAAGTTAGTCACTGGAGATGTTCGGAACATAAAGGATGTAATTCCGTAAGTCTTCGTGATGATTTACTGCGTACTATGGCAGCACAGGTTCTCAGCATCGATGCATTTAATGAAGAGGAGTTTGAACAGAGAATTGACCATATCGATGTGGAAGAAGACAGACTGGAGTTCTATTTTCGAGATGGTCATTCTGTAACGGATCATTGGCCAATACCAAGGAGGAAAAAATGCCAAAAATAACGAAAATACCTGCATCAATCAGCCGATACACATCAGCACCGATTGATGCACCTGTCAAGCGTAAGGTTGCTGCCTATGCTCGTGTGTCAACCGACAGCGAAGAACAGTTAACTTCATACGCTGCTCAGATAAGCTATTACACTGAATACATAAAAGGACGTGAGGACTGGGAGTTTGTTGGGGTGTACACTGATGAGGGTATCAGCGGTTGTTCCACCAAACGCAGAGAGGGCTTTCAGCGAATGATATCGGACGCAATGGCAGGAAAAATTGACCTTATCATAACAAAAAGTGTGAGCCGTTTTGCAGAAATACTGTTGACAGCCTGACAACCATTCGTCTTCTGAAAGAAAATAACGTGGAGTGTTATTTTGAAAAAGAGAATATCTGGACGTTCGACGGCAAAGGAGAACTGCTTCTTACCATTATGTCGAGTATAAGCCAGGAAGAAGCACGTTCTATTTCAGAGAATGTAACCTGGGGACACAGAAAGCGTTTTGCCGATGGTAAGGTTAGTGTTGCCTACAGCCGGTTTCTCGGATATGACAAAGGCCCTGATGGAAAAATGGTTGTGAACCCGGAACAGGCCGAAATTGTAAAGCTGATATACCGTCTGTTTCTTGAAGGCATGACACCGCATACGATTGCTATTCATTTAACAGAGAAAGGCATTAAAACGCCCGGCGGAAAAGATAAGTGGAATGCAACTACAATCCGCCGTATTCTGACAAATGAAAAGTACAAAGGTGACGCACTCCTTCAGAAAGAATTTACTGTGGACTTTCTGACCAAAAAGACAAAGAAAAACTGTGGTGAAATACCGATGTACTATATCGAAGATGACCATGAAGCCATTATCGATCCTGCAGTATTTGATATGGTTCAGCAGGAAATGGAACGCAGAAAGACAGGAACATCACGCTATAGCGGTGTCAGTATCTTTTCAAGTAAAATTAAGTGCGGTGAATGCGGAGGGTGGTATGGGGCTAAGGTCTGGCACTCCACCGACCAGTACCGTAAAGTTATCTACCGCTGCAACAACAAATATAACGATGAGCGCTGTACTACACCGCACATCATGGAAGAGGAAGTAAAGGCTGTGTTTCTGAAAAGCCTGAATAAGCTGCTTGCCAATCCGGATGAACTGATAGAAAACGTAAAGCTGATTTGTGATAAGCTGACTGATACATCAGAACTGGAAGCCGAAAAAGAAAAATATGCCGAGGAAATGTCCCTTGTTGCGGATATGGTTCAGGCGGCAATGCTGGAGAATGCTCGTATCGCACTTGATCAGGAGGAATACCGGCAGAAAAATGATGTCCTTTCCGCACGATTTGAGGCAGCAAAGAAAAAGCATGACGAATTGGCCATGCGGATTGAAGAAATAGAAACACGAGGACAGAATCTCCGTCACTTTCAGGAAACGCTGGAATCCTTAAACGGACAGGTGACTGAATTCGATAGCGACCTTTGGGGTTCATTGGTTGATTACATCACGGTTTATGAGAACGGAGAAAAAACAGTTACTTTCAGAGATGGAAGTGTGATATAGAGGAATGATAAAATAAAGGGTCTGCTGCAGTATCTGCGTACTGCAACAGACCCTTTTTGTTTGACTCCTTAAGAGGTAGTGGATATGCGTTTTGGTCTTTCAAATATCTGATTGATAAAAAGAAGAAATGGATCAAATACCCGATTAAACAGCCACATATAAATTGAGCCAAATACATTTGTAAAAATACGAAGTAAAACTGCATAGGCAAGACCAAAAGTTGGTACAGCCACTGTAATTGCGCTGAATGCATTAAATGCAGATTGCCATACATAGCTGGCAGAGAATCCAGTTCCGATTCCTCCAATAATTCCAAGGCAAGGACGAATTTCTTCCGGCAAAATCAAATATGCAATGAAAAAGATTGCACTGCCTAATATATTGCCTAAAACACGGTGCTTTGTGCGATATTCAACATCTTTACGAAATGGTATCAGAACGGACATTGCGGCAATACCAATCCAGTATACTCTCGGAACATTGAGAAGTGCAGCGATTAACATTGCGCTGGAAATGCCCACAGAAAGACAGATTTGCCATCTGGTACGGGAAGAAGAAAGATGAATCTCTTTAAATAAGTCCATGAAGCTGCGTTTATATTCCACCTTGCGATGCTTAAAATATAGAATAGAGGCGGTCAAAACAGCTCCGATCAAAAGACTGATCAAACGCATCTGGTATGCTTTTCCGCTTACATCATAACCAAACAGGAGAAGATAGGAAAGCACAAAAGTGGAATGGTTGAACATCGTAATGTTATGACATCCTATCAGTGCCAGAGCGAAAATGCAGATGAGATTGATGCAGAATGACAATCCGGTGGGAGCGAGATTAGACAGCTTCGGACCAAATGCAAGAATACCATAGATGAAAAGAATTCCAAGTGTGCCCTGAGAATTCTGGATTCCAAGGTCGGAATATCGAACTGCTAACACGCAAAGCAGTACAACCACACCGGCAATGCTGTTTTCATTGCCAAAAAGTACAGAAAATAATGTGACAAAGGAAACACAAAAAGCAACAACCAGTGCAATTTTGAATAGATAAACAGCAATATGCTTACATTTATCTTTTGGATTCTTAAAGCTTGCAATATACGATTTTGAACCTGCCTGGTTGAGTTGAAGTTCCTGATAAAAATTCATAAGTTACCTCCCATTTTTCATCATTAGATCATTAGCTTCTTTAATGTATTTTATTAAGGCCTCGAATTTTTCATCTCCGAGAATTTTTCGAAGCCGATAAATAGGCTCCAGATAATACTGGTATGTCTTTTCCAGCTCCATTGTTCCTTTGGCAGTACAAAGGAGCGTATAACTTCGTTTATCATTTGAATTATATTTCTTTTGTAAAAGTTCTTTTCGTTCAAGATGTTCGATTAACCGGCTCACTGCAGATTTGCTTAAGCCTGTCAGTACCGTTAATTCAAGGGGTGTCAGTTCTGCGTCCGATAATACAATACGGGAGAGAAGATCCAGTTCCTGCGCAGATGTAATGCCGCCTTTTTGGGCACGCTTTATTTGAAGACTCGTAAAAAGCCGAATTTCCTGTGCTTTTTTCATCATTTCTATCCAGCTCATGTCTTTCATACCTCATGCCTCCTTTTTACCAGAAAATATAGTTCACAATGTAAACTATCCAGCAGTATACACCTATCAGATAAATTTGTCAAGCTTTTGAGATATATTTCAGAAGATTAAATAATTTTTTCTCTTTGGAGAGGAATCTTTCGTGCGATGTGATGAAAAGAGGAATATGCTTTGACTGGGTTGATTCTTTGCTTGGCACCTGAA
>OJNX01001896.1_pt1 | contig 10322 bp, 7 predicted proteins | sample 1598021 | NCBI WGS metagenome assembly OJNX01 (sample SAMN01915227, study PRJEB22387) | human gut metagenome | isolation source: stool | host: Homo sapiens | place: USA | reverse complement strand
AAATATTATCGTTTATCGTTTTACGATAAATTCCTATCGTTTTTCGATATGTAAAGGTCAAAACCTTACTGACCTTTCTTGACTTTTAGCAAACTAAAGCGCGAAAGCGCAATAGGAAATAAATGGCAGAAACCAGACTAAAAAGGTAGAGGAAATAAATGGCAGAAACCAGACTAAAAAGGTAGAGGAAATAAATGGAAGAGTGGTATCAGGAGCGTGGCGTGGGGAGGGAGGCACAATGAAATTCGATAATGATTTAACGTAAGTCGATAAGAGTATAACGTATTACAATAAAAGCATATCGTTTTACGATAACAATAAGTGTATGAATGAGCCTGTTGAAAGATAAGTGGAAAAGGTGGAAAAGCGGGGAGGGGCAAAACTTATGAAAGAGGGTTAACAGTTTAGCTGTTAACCCTCTTCCATTTTACCTAGATTTTTTCAGTAACTAACGGCATAGCTGTGTGTGTTCCATCCTGATCCCACGCATATAGCCAGATATCCGGTGCAGGGCCACCAATACGCAAGTACAGGGAACCGGGACTAGACTGTTGCAATACTGGCAAAGCGGGTGTTTCGTTCGACCATGCAACACGATAGATATATGAATCATCTGTAGATAGGCTAATACCGATCCAATTATCAGAACTGTCTGTCTTTGTAGATAAACCTTTTGTTCTGGTATTGATTTCATTTGCAAGGGTGCCCACCTGTGTTATTGTATTAGTCGCGCTAGCAAGATTAGTTTGCAAATCGTTGATATCCGATACATTGTTGTTGACATCATCCATAAGAGTTGATATCTGCTGAGTATGCTTGGATACAGTATCAGATAAAGTTGTCATATTCGTTTTTAAAATTCCATTATAAATAGATTGGAAACTATTATCCAATTGTGACCATCCAAAATTGCCAGTATTCTGGCTAGTGCCATTAACATAAAAGTAAAATGATCCTTTATCTGAGGAAGACGCAACCGTCGAGCTGGGAGTATTACCGATCCAGCCAATACGGTACACTTTTCCGGCATCGGTGGTGAAATTTATAGCTTGATAGGAATTTGACGCATCAGTTTTAGTAGAAATACCTTTAGTCCTAGTGTTTATTTCATTTACAGTTGTTTGCAAGCTTTCAATTTCATTTTCGATAGAAGAGGTATCCGATCCATTATACAGCGTTTTAACCTCCTGCGCGCCTGTCTGGGAATACCCATACGTATTTCCAGTTAATCCAGTTTGCGTCAGATACAAGGAGCCGGGAGCAGACGCTTCTGTAACGGTTTCTATAGGCGCGGAGGGTGACCATCCAATCCGGTAATTGTCCGATCCTACCAAAAGGTTAAAGCCGAACCACCCGGATACGGTGTCATTCACTGTACTAAATCCTTTAGTTTTATTTTCAAGTGTGTTGGTTCTAGATCCAATAGAAGTTAATCTAGTGTCAAGAGCATCAATCTGATTGTTGATATTGGTGACGGTAGCGTTAGATAATCCTTTGTACCATGCTTCAACATTATTTGTTGCGGTTTGGCTCCAACCCACGGTTCCCGTTACAGATGAAAGACCTTGATTAAATAAATAGACAGATCCGCGGCTTGACGTAGAAAGCATATCCGCTGTAGTATTATTACACCATGCAATTCTGTAATTAAGATCTGTATCCGTATTTAGCGTAATACCGTACCAAGCACCGTCGCCAGAAACGTTAGTAGAGATACCTTTGGTTCTGGTGTTAAGGGTTTCCAAGCTACTTTCTAATTTTGCTACAGTTTGATTAGTACTGCTCAACCCATTATTCAAATTGGTAATATCCTGTGTATTTTTACCCACGCTATCCTGTAGACTGGAAATTGCCATGGAATGGTCGCTGGTCAAATCCTGCAACGCTTTAATGGCTTGTGCGTTCTGGGCGGCACTGGATTCCACATCGTTGATATCGCTGGTAATCTGGTTGTAGATTGTACGTGAAATCGAAGTATAACCGGGCCGTGAAGTATTTGTGCCATCCTGCACGGATAAATACGCCCAATCATCCGACACGCCACCATTTTGGTAATAGATAGAGCCAGGGCGGGAAGTTTGAAGCACAGAAGCAGCAGGAGCACCGTTTGACCACGCAAGGCGATAAACATAATTATCGTCTGTGGTGAAATTGATACCCCAATAATTATTCTTAGAATCCGTTTTCGTAGAAAGTCCCTTTGTCCGGGTATTGATAGCGGTAATATTATTGGCATTCGCCTGTACTTTTTTCGTAAGATCTGCAATTTGCTGGGTGTGCTGTGCCGTAAGCGTTTGCAAAGCAGCAATTTCACTTTGCATTGTCGTGATCAACTCGCTATGCCCGTTAATAGTTTCGATAGCGTCATTTAATTTAGCAGTTAATTTACACAAAACTTCATAAAATGACAGGCTGTTATCTAATACGGCGGGCATAACCTTTTGACACCAAAATGCAAAGGGGGTTAATTCGTCCATCTTTACCTCCTTAAAAAACAGTCATAAACAGCGGTTTCAATTCTTCTATAATCATTTTATCAATATTTATAAAGGTTTCACGATATTTTAACAGCATTTCGCTTTGTAACATATTATAATCTCGTTCTGTTGTTTCTGTCCTGTCAATATTGTTTGTATATTGTGATTTAGAAGAAGTGGTATTGGTATTGTTAATTTCACTTTTACTCGTCCCGTTATCTGTGTGTTCTTGCGTAACGGTGCCAACGTCTGTACCGTTATCGCTAATATTGTCTTTATTAAAGGTGGCTTCTGATGCGTATAGATTGTTTTCAATATCGTCCACAGACAAAATAGCTTGCGGCGTATCGCTTTTAATCTGCTGTGTATTACCTGTCCTTTGGTTTGTAATGGTATGCGAATTTCTGTCATCTGCTGTAAATGTGTTAGAATTTGTATTGTTGGTTTCTCCTGTCAAAGTTTCATTTCCATCTACAGAATTATTCCCGGTAGCCTTGTCTACTATTGTTTTAGTTTCGGTTATTTTAGTAAGCGGCTCAATTTCAATTAGTTGCGATTCATACAATTTATTATAATAAGGCATTATAACATTCATTTTATTTTTAAAACGGATTGTCCATCTAGCAACTGTTTCTTCACAAATTTCCGAAAAATAATATGAATTTATAATATTATCGTTAAGTGTTTTACGGTAAGACTCGTTAAAAATAGGGTAGTCATTCAATCCGAAATCGTATCCTATTTCAAGAATATACCGCAATTCCATTGTATATTTACTCATCGGAATATAACACCAACTTTTTAATAAATTTACCTATTGCAATAAATACGTTAGTTATCTTTTTCTGGGCCTTCCTGATCTTCATCTTTCTCCACCTCCGGGTTATCAAGTCCAATAATTTCTGCGGTGGAAATCAAATTAAATTCAACGTCAATATTTAATCCAAACATATCGTTTATTTTTCGACAAGCTTGTTTCCTAGCGTTTAGAGCGGTTAGACGTGTCATTTCAATTTCATTAGTATTCACGGCAACTTCACCCGCAAGCATCCTTTCCCGCTTATCCAATGAAGTTGACACGCCTAGATAGGACAAAACCTCCGTCCAATATTGTAATTTAAGTTTATAAAGTTCATCTCCTTTATATTCGCTATGCGTATCCAATGTTTTAAAATCATCAGAAATCAAAGTACCCTTTCTACCATAAATAACAGGATAGTTGCCCTCATATTGCATATACAAATTTTTCATTGATAGCAAATTTTCTTCATCACACAGGATAAGTACAGGTGTTTTCTGTGCTTTTGCATTGATGTCAATAACCCTTTGAACCTCCGCTATGCGTTCGGCGTATTCCCAAATTACAGAAAATGACGGCATACGCAAATAGTTATTATATATCAAAACGGAATTAGATATATCCCTGTCGGCATAAAACCCGCTAGGCGCATAAGCATGATATCTGGTAGGGATATTATAAGGATTAAAGATCCCTTCAAAATTACAGGTTAAAGCCATATAGCCAAATGTTTCGTCATCAAAAAATAGGCAATAACCCTTGTTAAAAAGTACCAGTTCTAAAAAACGCTCGTCAACGCTATGGGGTAGCCCTTTCCATTTAAACCGATTTATAGCGATCTCTTCCAAGCGTAAAAAAGTATTAACAAAAGTTAAATCATTTGATTTTACCGCTAAATTAAAAGGATCCCCATTCCTTGGTCTCATTATACCACCCCGTTTGGCAACGAATAATTTCCAACATCTGTTGTATGCCAAAATGTAATGCCACGGTCAAACATTGCTTTAATAGCGGCAACCGCGTCTAGCGGCGCGTTACATTCTAGCACACAACCGTTTGTTTTTATATAGTTCCAGTTTTGACGGCTCATAATATTGGGCGTTTTTACTTCCTGCACAGCGTATCCGAAACGGTCAAAAAATGAATCGATGCGTTTAGCAACGTGTTCTTCAAGATAAATATTATAACTGGTAAAACATTGGTGATTAACTGCATAATTGCCATTGGTAACATTCGCTGGGCCTTTAAAAGTCGGGGGCAATACTTGCATATCAGCATCTTTGCCCAATACAGTCAAAGAGCTTTGTCCAACACCTGCCAAACCTCCGACTGCGCCAGCAACATTTCCAGTCGCTAAACCTGCAAGCGTACTTAAACCCCCGGATAAAATAGAAGTAGCCATACTATTCATATTCTGAGCAAACCACTGTCGATATGTGTCATATGTCCAGGAACATAGCGGAAAATTGGAAAGCGTTAAACATTCGTAAAAAGGCTGGCTCAATCCATCATAATCATTGGGAAACAAATAAAAAGTTACGCCCGGCGCAATACTGCCGGTACAAGTGAACTCAATAGTATTATTAGCAAACAATTCATACTTGTATTCTTTTGTTTGGCCTTGGTTATTATCCACACAAATATATGTAAAAGGATATGTTAATAATTTTTTATTTCGTGGGGTATAACTGCCATTTGCACTAGGCTTAGTAGTATTGTATGTAAGAGCTTTACAATCAATTAATAGTTTATCACTAACATTGGCATACTTTGCGGGAAATGTATAAATAACAAGTACAGAATTTTCTTTACCCTCTGGCCAATTTTTTAAATCAGAAGCTAATTGCAATACTGCTTGTATGCTATCATAAAATACATAATTAGCGCCGGTAAAAACTTTTTGAAAAATTGCGCCGTCTACTTGTGAGCCATCGGGATTTATTGTAGTCGCCAACACATAGCCCACAGTATTGCCAATATCATTGTCCATATCGCTTGACAATTGATTCAAAATTCTTGAACGTTTATATATTAGCCCGCCAACCGGTTCAGGGACGATATTGGCTCCCACTGTATCGTCTGCGACTGTTTCACGCTCAACAAAGGATTCTTTTAAAGTTAATTCAAAATACCATGTCTGAATATAGTCTTGCTCAAGATATACAAGGCTAGTAGATTGGTTTACATATTCAATCTTAGTAACAAAAGCGTAAAACCATTTTGAACCAAAATTTGCATTACGATAAATAGCATAGTTTACGCCGTTCATGGTTTCCGCATTGACCGGAACCCTTATGGCTTGATCGTGTCGCTGATAAGTAAACGTATCAAAAGAATGTACAGCCTTACTATAGAAATAATTTAGCTGTGCATTTGGATCGGAAAAGGTTATTGTATCTTGATAACTGTTATTTAAGGGAATATTAGAACACAAATGGACAATTGTTTCAGGAGTAAATAGCGCCATGTTTTACCTCCTATAACGCCGGGGAGGAAACCCTCCCCGGCTATAGTAGAAATTAGGCCGAAATAGTCACAGTGGCCGCCTTTGTGATAGAAGTATCCTGAGCAAGAATACAATTGACAGTCAGGGGGCCGGTTTCATTCGCGCCTACGGTAAGCAAGCCCTCGCTAGTAATATTGGTAGATTTATCACTATTGCCGCCCAAACTCCAATTGAATTTCTGCATAGGCGATCCAGTACCGGAAAATACCGCGGTAAACTGCTGTTGCGCGCCCTTAGCAAGAGTGGGAGCGGAAGGCGTCACAGTAATGGAACCCTCCACGGCGTCGGTGGTAAACAAGACGGCGTTTGAAAAGCGAGAGGTAGACAAGGTCTGCCAATGATGGAAGAAATAATTCCAGTACAAACCCTGCGCGTTGTACTGCTCGGTGAAAGACATATAATTATCAAACACCATGAACCAATTGCGGTCAACCAAAGCCGCAACCGCGCCGGAAAGCTCCCCAAAATTATCAATCAGCACGCGGCGGCCAAGGAAATCCGCTTTATCCATGTTGAAAGCCTGTGCAAGGACTTCAACGTCCACCACAGCGTCAAAATGCGTATCAAGAATGATTAGCTGATCGGCGCGGGGCGTAGTGGTGGCAACCCCCATTGAATTATACGTGTTGCTCATAAAGGTGAGGTTATTGCTATATTCCCGTAGCAGGGAAATAGACTGGCGGGCATTGTCGGCAGTATCGATTCCCGGAATCGTGACAGAATAGAAATAGCCGTTATTCGCGTAATCAATGAGCAACTGCTTCATACAAAGGAACTCATCGTAATTGTCGCCGCTGTAAAGGCTGTCTACAATGCGGCCAATGAGATCCTCAATCCCCTGATAGGACAAGAAAGCAGTGCGCAACTGATCATTTGAAATAGTGGCCTTATAAAAATCCTGTCGATCCATCCGGTGGAAAATCGCTTTAACATCAGGAATTTCCCGCTTGAAGACTTCGTTTTCCGCAACAGACGGATCGTAATGCTGTGCCTGCGCAATATTTACAAAGATTTCCTCCACGGTTTCGCCAAATTCCAGCTTGCCCTTTTTAAATTCCCGCAAGGGATTTTCATACATACGGGAAGTAATAAGGACTAGACCGATACGATTGATCAACGCACTGAGAAAAGCGTTGGTAGTAGCCTGATAGCTGAGAATTGCGTTGCCCACTTCTTTGATGTTTTCCTGCGTGGCTTCCGGTACGCGAGATTGGTAATCATAATTCGCATTCGCCCGGATAGTGTTAAGGATCTGCGCACCATTCGCTTTCAACGTCTGTGTTTTAATAGCCATAGTTAACCCCTCTCTTTCGTTTCAAAAAGCTCTTCAAAGGTGAGATTTTCTCCGTCCTCTTTAATATCTTCTTTTTGATCCTCTTTCACTTCATCACCGCTGATCCGCATAAACAAATCGTAATTCTTTTCTTTCAGCTTACGATTTTCTTCCCGTAGCTGTTCGGCCTCCGCGATATATTTTTCCCTTTCGGTATCGCGTTCAGCCCATCGGCTATCATAATCATCAAATTCATCCCGAATAGCCATTAGGGCTTCGGTGATTATCGGAATATCTCCGTTAGCGTTAAGAATCTGCTGGATACGGCTTTCCCGCTCTTCCTTGGTCATCCTATTACCTCCTATAATATAGCTTCATTATCTCTCTTATATCTGTTTCCATTACAGGGCTTTCAAATCGTAAATCATTATTTATATAGCATTTACAAACTAATGATAATATCGGACTTTTTTTCAATCTGTCTGACATTATTGTATTGTTATCGTGATCACTAAGTTTAAAACAATAAGTAATATTGTTTCGCTGGATATCTTTCGATACGTACAAGTAGTCATTTTGCCATATTCCATATATACGATTGTTAATTTTAATATTACAAATAAATTTGCATTTGCCTGTTTTCTTTGCTATAAAATTGTTAGATATATCGTAAAAATCCCCATCAATTGAACTGGATTCATACCGGCTCCCTCGAACAATTTTACCGAAACGGCTGTTTTTCCGAGCTTCAATAAATTCTAACGATCCAGCATTTTGCGACAATATGTCATTATGACAGATAATTTTACCCATAGGCCCCGGATGGATATTGAACTCTAGAAAATAGGGGTTTACTTGATACAAAGAGTTTCCAAGGAAAAAAACCTGTATGTCTCTGCCCCTTGCAACGGTTTCATATATGTTATAAAATAGTGTTATTTCATCCGGCAAATATCTTTCGGTTGTGCCTGTTATTAGAAATTCATCAAAAATTATCTTATCCACATATGGGTACTCATTTGATTTTTGTTTCATGCTAGTGCTTAAACATTTTGAATATCCACATACTTCCCCATCTATTTTATACTCATAACCATCAACAGAAAATTCATGATCAGGAAAATGTGGGATCATTTTTAAAAAAAAATTTTTGTTTTCTGAAAATTCGCTATCATATCTTCTCAAATATAAGAACTGATTTTTATTCTTTAAAAAGTCTTTAATAGCGTATTGCTTGCAACCGTAAGTTTTGCCAAATCCGCGTATACCATATATTAGATTAAATAAGGCGTTATAGCTCAAAACTTCATTGATATCCCAATATAACCCCAATGTAACCACCCTTTATGGAAAAGAGGCAATCTGCTGTATGGTTAAACGTCAGCCACGACGATGCAACAGAAAGCGGTTTTACCCGTTGGCCCTCCCCATTGTGTAACCATTACTAACAGTGCCCCTTTACCTTTATTATATACTCGGTATTGCCGTTTGTCAATAGTAAAATATTATTTTTCACGATGGTTGAACAAATAATCAAACAAAGCAGTCACAAAAGCCCCTAGGCTGGCACACATTGCACATATTAATAGGAATAAAATGGGATGAATATACATACTATCCCTTCCTTTCAAATTTTGGACAGGCTGTTTTAACATACCAGTAACCATCAATAATAACCGGGACTTCGTAATAATTACAATAATATGTTTTACGATCTACAAACCATCCTTCTTCATCGACTATTTCAAAATACTGGCAATATTTACATAATCGATTAGGCTCTAATGGTAAATTCTTTTTCGACAAGTACAATACCCCCCGGCACGTGTTTTGGCATAAGCTTACCGCCATATACGCTGCCTTTCTCAAAATTGTCCCAGGTAACTTGATCGTAGCACGTAGACGGCATTCCCGCGCAAGTGATTTCTAACTTTCCGTTCACTTCTTCAATATATGTTTTTTGCCTAACAAATTTAGCTCTGGTAAACGTTTTTTCTAGCTTCCATGCTCCTAGCTTATCATCGTCTATATCTAAATTTGGTAAATCTGTCCCAATTAGATGCAAACTATCGGTATCTGCGTAACAAAATCGATCATATACTTTTTGCGCGCTGGATATTGTATAATATCGCGCATGTGCGGTAATAAAAGTGGCAACGGGAATATAGATAGGCTCTCTATCGGTTGGGTCAGCTAAATGATAGCGTACAATATCTTTTTCACTATCTAAATATGGTATTTTACTTGTAACTTTTGGATTCAATGCAAATTTGCCGTATAAGTTATTTAACATAAGTTTAGCTAATGTTCGTAATCCTAGATTTCCAGTTCGAGACGCTTCTATTTTAATTGCCATCCACTTATCAATAAACGGCTTAAATATCTCCGTACTGCTTTTAAATTTCCATCCTCCATGAAATTCCAAATTATACACGTTATAATGTTCAAAAAATAACTTTAAATCTACGCTTGTTAAAGTCAAAAGCACTTCTTGCCCATTGCTATTCTTTAAATATTCATTATTAGCAAAGGATCGACTGTTTTTAATTTGTATAGTTGGCAAATAATTTTCTTTTATTTCAAAAATACATGTAATAGATTGTATATACAAATTATACACTTCATCTTTTATATATTCCCCTTCAAAATATTTCCCTTCCCCATATGGTAATTCGCAATAATACATCCTTGATGGGTATAAGCTATTTACGTCTAAAACAATACCGTTACCTATTGTTTTTCCTGCAATATCTTCTTTTACGTAGGAAAAACCACCTTTATATGATCTACGGATATCTTTATCATATGCCGGTTTTGGAAAATATCTATCAAAATTTTTAGGTGTAATAATCGATTTAAAATCTGCTAAAGCGTCGCTACCCAACGTTATTTTATTTAGATTTTGATCGAAAAAATACTGTAATCCTTTCTGTACAATTAAAATATCATAGGTTATATATTCCTTATCATCATCGGTTAGCTGTCCACCTTCTTCCCGATGATCTGTATATTCTATATGTAATTTAGATATATCCATACCAAACGCTTTCGCCATTTGGGCAACTGATAAAGGGATTATTGCAAATGAATCTTGAAAAGTAATTGTAATATTATTGTACCTTACCTTTAATATATAAAATTTGCCCATATCCGTTATAAGGGTCGAAAACTCACCATTGTTTAATCTCTTTTCAGTTGTATGCGCAAATCCGTGCTTAAGTAACCAATATAAAATAAACTCACCATCAAATTTTAAATTATGAAAAA
>OJNX01001893.1_pt1 | contig 10329 bp, 8 predicted proteins | sample 1598021 | NCBI WGS metagenome assembly OJNX01 (sample SAMN01915227, study PRJEB22387) | human gut metagenome | isolation source: stool | host: Homo sapiens | place: USA | reverse complement strand
GCAGCCCGCAAGGTTTTCATTGACCGCAAACGGGCACGGCGGCCAGAGGGCTGGCCGCCCTACGACCTCCCGTGTAACTTGCTGAAACCGCAGCGGCGGTTCCGGCTCGCACCCTTACTTTTGCCTTTCTGCTGTCTCTAGCATAGCATGAAAGCCGGGTTTAATGTCAAGCGGTTTTGCAAAAAATGAAGCAAAAGCCTTGCAAAACACGACAAACTGTGCTACTGTAAATTTGTACAAAAGGGGAGCTTGCGTAAAGCGGGCTGAGAGTGGGCTGTATCGCCCTGACCCAAAAGGCAGCGCCGCCGCGGTGCTGCCTGAACCTGATTTGGATAATGCCAACGTAGGGAGATACCGTAGCACTGCGCTTCTTGTGAGCTTTTGTGCGGATATGTCTTTGCAGGCGTATCCGCACTTTTACTTATAAGGAGCGTTTTTTTTATGCTGGGTACCTGTCTTGAAAATGTGCGCAACACTGTGCCGCTGGTGCACAATATCACGAACTATGTCACGGTCAACGACGTGGCCAACATTCTGCTGGCCTGCGGCGGCAGCCCGATCATGTCTGATGAGCCGGAGGACGTCGAGGACATCACGTCGATCTGCGGCGGCCTGAACATCAACATCGGCACGCTGAACCAGCGCAGCATCGAGGGCATGTTCCGCGCGGGCGCAAAGGCGAATGCCCTCGGCCATGTCGTGCTGCTCGACCCCGTCGGCGCGGGCGCGTCGGCCCTGCGCACGAACACCGCCGTCGAGCTGATGGAGAAGATCAAATTCACCGTCATCCGCGGCAATATCTCCGAAATCAAGACGCTGGCGCTGGGCAGCGGCACGACGAAGGGCGTTGACGCTGACGTTGCGGACGCCGTGACCGACGCAAATCTGGACAGTGCCGTCAAATTTGTCAAGGACTTTGCGGCCAAAAGCGGCGCTATCGTCGCCGTCACCGGTGCCATCGACCTTGTCAGCGACGGCACAGCCTGCTATGTCATCCGCAACGGACGCCCCGAGATGGGCAAGATCACCGGCACGGGCTGCCAGCTCTCCGGCATGATGACGGCCTTCGTCGTTGCGAACCCCGACAATAAGCTCGAGGCTGCTGCCGCGGCGGTCTGCGCCATGGGTCTGGCGGGCGAGATCGGCTGGAGCCGTATGGCCGAGGGCGACGGCAACTCCACCTACCGCAACCGCATCATTGATGCCATCTACAATATGGACGGTGCAACGCTGAATGGGGGCGCCAAGTATGAACTGCGATAAAAATGATCTGCTGCTCTATGCCGTCACGGACCGCCACTGGCTGGACGGGCGCAGGCTTATCGACGTTGTGCGCGAAAGCCTTGACGGCGGTGTGACGATGGTCCAGCTGCGCGAAAAGACGCTGGAGGAGGGGAAGTTCCTCGAGGAAGCGAAGGAGCTGCAAACGCTCTGCCGCGAGCGCGGTGTGCCGTTCCTTGTGAATGACAACGTCGAGATCGCCCGCGAGATGAACGCAGACGGCGTGCATGTCGGCCAGAGCGATATGGAGGCGCAGGACGTCCGCGCGATTTTGGGCCCGGACAAGATTCTGGGCGTCTCCGCCCAGACCGTGGAGCAGGCCGTTCTGGCCGAAAAGCACGGCGCGGATTACCTCGGCGTCGGCGCGGTGTTCCCGACCGGCTCGAAGGACGACGCCGACGATGTGAGCTATGAGACGCTCAAGGCCATCTGCGGGGCCGTGTCCATCCCCGTTGTCGCCATCGGCGGCATCACGCAGGAAAATGTCGCGAAGCTCGCGGGCAGCGGCATCTGCGGCGTCGCGGTCATCAGCGCGATTTACGCGGCAAAGAACATCCAACAGGCATCCGCCGACCTGAAGGCCGCCACGGAGAAAATGCTGCATGACTAAGGCTGCTGTTTTTGATCTGGACGGCGTGCTGCTCGACTCCATGGGCATCTGGAACGACCTTGGCGCGCGGTATCTGCGCAGCCTGGGCGTCACGCCGGAGGAAGGACTCAACGAGATTTTGTTCTCGATGAGCATGGAGCAGGGTGCGGAGTATCTGCACACGCACTATGCACTGCCGCAGTCTGCCGCCGAGGTCGGCGCGGGCATTGCGGATATGCTGCGGGACTTCTATTTTTATGAGGTCCCCGCCAAGGACGGCGCGGCGGCGCTGCTGGCCGCCCTGACCGCCCGCGGCGTGAAGCTGGCGGCGGCCACGTCCAGCCCGCGGGAGCACGTCACGCGGGCGCTGGAACGGCTGGGGCTGCTCGGGTATTTCACCCGGCTTTTCACTACGGCGGAGGTCGGCGTCAGCAAGCATGAGCCGACAATTTACCTGCTGGCCGCCGAGGCCCTGCACGCCGCGCCGGCGGAAACGCTCGTCTTTGAGGACAGTCTCTACGCCCTGAAAACCGCGAAGGCCGCGGGCTTTTACACGATCGGCGTCTACGATGCCGACGGCGAGACCGACCAGGCCGGGCTGCAAAAAGCAGCGGATCTGTATGTGAGAGATTTGCACGAAGCGAAAGCAGCACTCCTGTAGGGGGCGGCGTCCCACTGCCGCCGCAGGGCACGGAGCGGTCAAGACCGCTCCCTACAAAGCCCCTTGAAAAATTGCATCGTAGGGAGGGGTCTTGACCCCTCCGCAGGTCGTCGGGGACGCCGACCCCTGCTGCTGCAAAAAAGCATCCCACAGCGGTACACCGGGGGCACCACCTTGTACCGCTTTATAAAACCTTGCTGTATACAAAAAGGAAAGGAAGTTATCACCATGAGAACAGCATTGACCATTGCCGGAAGTGATTCCAGCGGAGGCGCCGGTATCCAGGCAGACATCAAGACCATGACCGCCAACGGCGTTTTTGCCCTGTGCGCAGTCACGGCCCTGACCGCCCAGAACACCACCGGCGTGACCGACATTTTTGACTCGACCCCGCATTTTCTGGCGGAGCAGCTCGACGCAGTGTTTACCGACATCTTCCCCGATGCCGTCAAGATCGGCATGGTATCCTCGGCAGAGCTGATCGAAACGATTGCGGAAAAATTGAAGGAATACGGCGCAAAGCACATCGTCGTGGACCCCGTCATGGTCGCAACATCCGGCGCAAAGCTGCTGCGTGACGACGCCGTGGCCGCGCTGTGCGAAAAGCTCCTGCCGCTGGCCGAGGTCCTGACGCCGAACATCCCCGAGGCGGAGATCCTCTCCGGCATGACCATTCAAAACGCCGCCGATATGGAGCGGGCCGCACAGACCATCAGCGAAAAGTACGGCTGTGCGGTGCTCTGCAAGGGCGGGCACCAGATTAACGACGCCGACGACCTGCTTTGGCGCGACGGCGCGGGTAAGTGGTTCAAGGGACGCCGCATTGACAACCCCAACACCCACGGCACCGGCTGCACGCTGTCCAGCGCCATTGCGTCGAATCTCGCGAAGGGCTATGACCTTGACACGTCGGTGGAGCGCGCAAAGGCGTACATCTCCGGCGCGCTGGCCGCTATGCTTGACCTCGGTCACGGCTCCGGCCCGATGAACCACATGTTCGCACTGAAGGGGGATTTTGTCGAATGAAAAAGACCTCTACCTTTCAGAACGGCCTGATCTGGTTCGGCGCGGGCGTCTCGCTGGCCGAGATCCTGACCGGCACCGCCTTTGCGCCGCTGGGTATGGCAAAGGGCTTTGCGGCCATTCTGCTCGGGCACATCATCGGCTGCGCCATGATGCTGCTGGCGGGCCTCATCGGCGGGCGCACGGGCCGCAGCGCTATGGAGACCGTAAAAATGAGCTTCGGCCAGAAGGGCGGCCTGCTGTTTGCGTTCCTGAACGTTTTGCAGCTTGTCGGCTGGACGGCCATCATGATCTATGACGGTGCACTGGCCGTCGGCGGTATTTTTGCGATTGGCCGCTGGGTCTGGTGCCTTGTCATCGGTGCGCTGATTATCGTGTGGATCGCCGTCGGCGTGACCGATTTGGGCTGGATCAACAAAATTACGATGGCTGCTTTGTTTATTCTGACGCTGGTGTTGTGCAAGGTCATCTTCTTCTCCGGCAACGCCATGGTCGGCATTGACGGCGAGAGCCTGACCTTCGGTGCGGCGGTGGAGCTGGCCGTGGCGATGCCGCTGTCCTGGCTGCCGCTCATCAGTGATTACACCCGCGACGCCGAGAAGCCGACCCAGGCGACCTGGGTCAGCGTGCTGGTCTACGGCGCGGTATCCTGCTGGATGTACGTCATCGGCATGGGCGCGGCCATCTTTACCGGCGAGTATGACATTGCCGTCATCATGGTCAAGGCCGGGCTCGGCATTGCCGCGCTGATCATTCTGGTTTTCTCCACGGTCACGACGACCTTCCTCGATGCGTGGAGCGCGGGCATCTCTGCCGAGAGCCTGTCCGCAAAGCTCAACGGCAAAAAGACCGCCATTGCCGTGACGGTCATCGGCACGGCGGCGGCCATCCTTTTCCCGATGGACGACATCACGGGCTTTCTGTACCTGATCGGCTCGGTGTTCGCGCCGATGATCGCCGTGCAGATCGCAGACCACTTTATTTTGCACCGAGACCGCTTTGCCGTGGCTGCCGACGCGCGCAACCTTGTTATCTGGCTCGTGGGCTTTATCGCCTACCGCCTGCTGATGGGCGTTGACACGCCGGTGGGCTACACGCTGCCCGACATGGTGCTGACCGTGGTGCTGTGCCTGCTGGCCGAAAAAGCAAAACCTACCAAGCAAATGTAAAAAGCGCGAAGGACGCGCTGTAAACAGCAAAATAGCACCCTGTATTTTGCGAAACCTGTCCTGTTTTGGAGCACGGGCGGCAGCTATAATGGTAGCATCATCAGCAAGAAAACCCGCTGATGACGACCCTTATCGCTGCCGCTTTTTTTGCGGCCCAATGTGTTCTGAAGGAGGAACAAGAGTATGGGATTCATTATTGCTGCCGCTGTTGCCGCGGCCATCATTGCCTTCTGCTTTCTCTGCTACAAGAAGGCCCCGCCGACCCAGGCCATCGTCGTGACAGGCTTCGGCCTCTCCCGCCCGAAGGTCGTCTGCGGGCGCGGCGTCTTTGTGCTGCCCATTGTGCAGCGCGCAGACCGCCTGAACATGCGCCTGTTGAAAATCGACGTGAAAACGCCGGAAACGGGCGTTAAAACCAAGGAGGGCGTCTCCCTCTGGCTCGACAGCGTCGTCACCGTCCAGGTCTACAGCGAGAACTCCACCGTCTCGGACGAGGAGGTCCGCAACGCCGGATATGACGACATCCGCAAGTACATCAATTCCCGCCAGCAGTCCGCGATCTCGAACTTCCTCGGCATGGACGAGGCGCACATCAATGAAAAGATCAACGATGTGCTGCAGGGCAACCTGCGTGAGATCGTGTCCGAGATGACCGTGGACCAGATCCTGACAAACCGCAAGCAGATGGCCGTCAGCGTCGTGGAGAACGCACGCCCCGACCTGGCCAAGATGGGTTTGGAAGTCGTGACCTTCAACGTGCAGGACGTCAAGGACGCCGTGGACGCCATGGGCCACAACCACGGCGTTATTGAAGCCATCGGCGTCGAGCAGGAGGAGCTTGTGAAAAAGCGTGCCTCCATCGCCAAGGCCGAGGCCGAGCGCGACGTCTCCTGCGCGAAAGCTGCCGCCGCCATGGCCGCGAACGAGAAGGAGATCGAGGCCCAGACCGCCATTGCCCAGCGCAACAACGAGCTGGAGCTGGCAAAGTCCAAGCTGAAGGCCGAGGCTGACAAGGCCGCCGCCGACGCGAACGCCGCCGGTATGATCCAGACGAACCTGCGCGCCAAGGAGGTCAAGGAGTCCGAGGCCGACGCCGAGATCGCCCGCCAGAAGAAGATGGTCGACCTGGCCGCCCAGGAGGCCGAGGTCCAGCAGCGCAAGCTGGATGCCGAGGTCCGCAAGCAGGCCGACGCCGAGCTGTACCGCCGCCAGAAGGAGGCCGAGGCCCAGAAGTATGAGGCCGAGCGTGCCGCCGAGGCCGCGAAGTTTGCCAAGCAGCAGGAGGCCGAGGGCATCGCGCTGGTTGGCAAGGCCGAGGCGGAGGCCATCCGCCAGAAGGGCCTGGCAGAGGCCGAAGCGATGAAGCAGAAGGCCGAAGCCTACAAGCAGTACAACGACGCCGCTGTGGCCGAAATGATGATCAAGGTCCTGCCTGAAATTGCCAGGAGCGTCGCGCAGCCCCTGTCCAGCATCGACAAGGTGTCCATCATCGGCGGCGATGCGTCCGGCTTGTCGGGTGTCTCCGGCAATGTGCCGGTGCTGATGGCCCAGACGATGGAGGCCATGAAGGAGGCCACCGGCATCGACATGCGCGACATTGTCCGCGCCAACAGCATCGAGGCCAAGACGGACCGGAACATTACGATCAAGACCGAGCCGGAGGACGAGGAATAAACGGGAAGCAGAGCGGTAGGGGCCGCACACGTGCGGCCCGCAGCTTACCGGAAGGCGCTTGTATTCCTTACACAGCCGGGCCGGGCATGCCCGGCCCCTACTGAGCAATAAAAGAAAGAAACGGGATGTCACTTTTGCGGGCATCCCGTTTCTTTCTTTTTCTCTCACAGCTCCGGCAGCGTTTGGCATAACCGACGTGTCTTTGTCAACTGCCGGTATTTGCAAGCGGCGCGGAGGATGTGCTATAATAAGGTGAATTTCTGAGATGGGGGAGGGGCAGCCATGCTGCATCTGTATTGGGGCGACGGCAAGGGCAAGACTACCGCCGCCATGGGGCTGGCGCTGCGGGCGCTGGGCCATGGCCGCAGGGTGGTCATCCTGCAATTTTTAAAAGACGGCTCCAGCGGCGAAATTGAAATGCTGCGCCGCTGCGGGGCAGTCGTCTACGCCTGCCCCAACGCGAAATTCACCTGGCTTATGACCGACGCAGAGCGCGCCGAGGCACGCCGGACGAACACCCGGACGTTACAGACGATTTTACAGGGCAGCTTTGACCTGCTGGTGCTGGACGAAGCCTGTGCCGCCTGCAAAAATGACCTTGTGGAGGAAGCTCTGCTGCGGGAGGCCGCCGCCCGCGCCGAACAGGGGGCAGAGGTCGTCCTGACCGGGCGTGAGCCCGCCGCCTGGATGCAGGACGCCGCCGACTACTCCACCGAGCTGCGCGCCGTCAAGCACCCCTACACCCGGGGCATCGCCGCGCGCGAGGGCGTTGAATACTGATACATACGGAAAAGGCCCCGCCGCTCTCTCACCATGAGAGCGGCGGGGCTTTCCCGTCCAAAAGAGAATTATAGAAACAGAAGATGGCGTTTTTAAGCGGTCTGCTTTTTGTCATTCCGTCAGCACAACTGCCACGTCGTTGACGTTTGTGCCGGTGGGGCCGGTCATGATCAGACCGCCAACGGCCTGTAAGGCATGGTAGGCGTCGTTGTCGGCCAGCGCACGGGGCACGTCCAGGCCCGCCGCAGTGAGGGCGGCTAAGGCTTCACCGTCCGTGTAGCCGCCCGCGGCATCGGTGGGACCGTCGGTGCCGTCGCTGCCCACCGAGAAAACACAGCACCCGCGCAGCCCGGCCAGCGCCGGGGCTGCGGCTAAGGCAAGCTCCTGATTGCGCCCGCCCAGCCCATGGCCGGTCAGATGCACAACGGTCTCGCCGCCCGCGATAAAGGCTCGCTTGCGGCCCTGCCCTGCGTGGGTGCGGGCAATGCTTCCCAGAAGGCTGCCGGCCTCCCGGGCCTCACAGCAAAGGCAGTCTGTCAGCAAAATCGGTTCGTATCCTTCGGCGCGGCAGGCATCCGCAGCGGCGCGGCACAGCTCCCGCACGCTGCCTGTGATTTTTGTGGTCACGTTGGGCAGCGTTTTGGGCGTTTCCTGCCGCAGCAGGGCCGCAGCAGCAGGGGAGAGCACCAGCCGGTATTTTTCCGCAATGGCAGCAGCCTGCGCGCAGGTCGAGCTGTCCGGACAGGCCGGGCCGCTGGCGATCATATCGAGCGGGTCACCGAGAATATCGCTGAGCACCACGCTGTACACCGCGGCGGGCGCACAGGCCAGCGCGAACCGCCCGCCCTTGACGGCAGACAGCCGCTTGCGGATCGTGTTGATCTCAACAATATCGGCACCGCAGGCCAAAAGCGCCTGTGTGATGGCCTGCAGCTCCTCAGCGGGCAGCAGCGGTTTTTCAAACAGCGCGCTGCCGCCGCCGGAGAGCAGAAACAGCACGGTGTCGTCCGCCCGCAGACCGCTGACAAGCGCCAGCGCCCGCTGGGTGGCCGCAAAGCTGTTGTCGTCCGGCACCGGATGCCCTGCCTCGCAGCAGGTCACGCCGGGCAGCGGCCCCTTGACATGGCCGTATTTTGTGATGACGATCCCGCCGTCCACACAGCCCAGCACGGCCAGCGCCGCGTGGGCCATCTGCCACGCGGCCTTGCCCGCCGCCACGAGAAATACACGCCCCTGCGGGTGAAAATGCTCCAAAGCGCGGCGCACCGCCTCATCCGGCAAAACGGACCGGATGGCCGCTGTCCAAATCGATTCTGCGCGTTGGCGCAAGAGCTGCTCCATTGTGTTGCTCCTTTCCTTTCGTAAAAGCAGGGGACAGCCGCCCGGCCCACTGCGGTTTGTCGCACCGGGCGCTGTCAGGATATGCTCTGCATATTCTCTTATCCGCAGAGCATGACTTTGGCGGAGAAGGTGCCGTTCTGATGGGTAAAGGTACTGGTGCCGCCGGTTTTTTCTGCAATACGGGCGACGGACTGGATACCGATGCCGTTTTCCCTCCGCTTGGAGGAGCGGAAAACGCCGTTCTTTTCGTTGATCTCGCCGTCAAACGCATTTTCAACCTCGATCAGCAGAATCCGGTCGGCGTGAACACAAGCGGTTATTTCGATCTTCCGCCTGCCCGGTGCGGTGCGAAGGCTTGCCTCCAGCGCATTTTCCAGCAGGTTGGAAAGTACGAGACACATATCAATCTCGTCAACCGGCAGTGTTTCCGGCAGGTCGAGTCTGGCGCGGAAGGGGATCTCATCGCGCTTTGCCATGGCGCAATAATAGCCGACAACACTGTCAGCCGCACGGTTTTCACAGAAGCACATATCAAGATTCGGGATGCGGGAGACGGTCTTTGCAAGGTAGCTTTTCAGGTTCTCCAGGTCACCTGCCTCGGCCAGCGCAGAAATTTGATTGAATTGGTGGCGCATATCGTGCCGTGCCTGCCGCGCTTCCTCGATGGCGGTCCTGAGGTTTTCATAGCGCTGCTGCTGCATCGAAAGAAACTGGTTTTCCTGCTGCAGCTTCGCATTGCGGTTGAGACTGGTTGCCATCAGCAGGAAAACCGCATTGAAGCAAAACATAAAGACCAGAAGCGCACTGCTCAGCACAATATAGCCCTGCAGTACGCGGCCTGTCTGGAGCGTTGACTGATAGCGCGGGATCATGAAAAGGTTCAAAAGGATGAACGCCAGCGGCAGGACCCAGAACACATACCAGGTCTGCGCAAAATTGTCGTCCTCGACCATCGCACGCACCGTATGTGTCGCAGGATAATACGCGGCCAGCACGATGACCCAGCAAACGGCGTTATAGAACACGCAGGCGCCCAGGCAGAGCCACGGTCCGTCCGGCGGCAGCTGCAGATTCCGGATGATCGCGGCGCTGACGGCACGGGACAGGCTGTTCACGCACGCGAACACCGCGCAGACGGACAGCGCAATCGTGCCGGATTTCCAGAGGGAGATGGTAAGCGTTCTGGTATACAGGCAGATCGCAGCCAGCGCGACCCCCGCAAGGGCAAAGACCGTGGAAGCATGAAGCCGATAGCAGGCAAGCCCGCTGCCGATGCACAGGCACGCCATCAAGGGAAAAAGCCAGGCGGCCAGCCTTCCGGGGGACTGCTTCAGATAGGTTTTTACAGGGAAATATCCAAGCAAAAGGCCGGGGAGTACGACGAGAAGCTCCAAAATCGGACGCAGAATATCCTTCATTTCATACGCTCCCTTTGCAGCAGAAATTCCATAAACGCCTGCCGGGCAGGCTTTAAAAGCTCCTGACTGACATAGACGCTGCTGCCGTCTGTCATGCAGAAGGCACCGTCCCGAAAATCTGCGGCGTGCTCTAAATTGACGATCATGCCTCTGCCGCAGACGAAAAAGCGGGGATCTTTTTTCAGAGGCTCGGTGAACACCTTAAAGCTCTGGCGGGTGACCAGCGTTTTCAGGGCAGTCGTGCGGATGTTGATCAGATGTGCAAAATGCTCTGCCGAGATAATGTCCCGGTAGCAAAGACGGACATCGCTGCCGCTGACCTTCACCGTCAGGACCGGCTCGGGGCGGGGGAGTCTTGCAAGCATTTCGGCAAGCAGGGCGGAAAGCTCCTCG
>OJNX01001880.1_pt1 | contig 10412 bp, 8 predicted proteins | sample 1598021 | NCBI WGS metagenome assembly OJNX01 (sample SAMN01915227, study PRJEB22387) | human gut metagenome | isolation source: stool | host: Homo sapiens | place: USA | reverse complement strand
CTTTTAATAGTTTCTTTTGATATTCGATATCTTCGGTAGCACGTTCGAGGTCATTATAGCGCTTGGATTTTAAGAGATATTTGTTTAGCTGATTTAGATATTCCATCCCTTCTTCTCTACCTTCCTCTCTGGCATCTTCCTTCAAGGTTTTCTCATATAAGTCTTTATCATATGTCGTTAAGATCATATTTGTTACCTCCGTTTGGCATAACGTAGATAATTTACTTAGTATCATTCGATTCAATGCCAAATTCTTTTAATAGTTTCTTTTGATATTCGATATCTTCGGTAGCACGTTCGAGGTCATTGTAGCGCTTGGATTTTAAGAGATATTTGTTTAGCTGATTTAGATATTCCATACCTTCTTCTCTGCCTTCCACTCTGCCTCTAGCGCGTCCTTCCATAAGCCCTTCTTCTCTACCTTCCTCTCTGGCATTTTCCTTCAAGGTTTTCTCATATAAGTCTTTATCATATGTCGTCAGGATCATATTTGTCACCTCCGCTCGATGTTTCTTGAGAAAATCTGCCAACACGTCCTGATTAATACAAGTATCAATTGCCTTTTCTAATGCATCTTCCACAGAAGATTCCGATTGTATATATTCCCTGACATATTGGACAAATATGGAATATTCTTCAAGCCTTCTGCAGTGCTTCATCAGCTCCTGATTGTGACCATAGTTGATGTTCAACATGGTTGCTGTGCATTCCAGGCAAGGTGCGTCGTTATCTGTATTTTCAAAGCAGTCTGAAAGCTTTAACTCCATGGAATCTGGCTGGTTTTTTGTACCATTGTAAAAGACAATATATTTCGGTTTTGGAAGCCGGACTCTTTTTTCATGGTAGATCATCAGATTATTATCTGCAACATACCCTTCATATAACCGGGAGAAATAAAAGACTCCGCGAAGCGGCATGTTTGGGTTAAAAGTGCTTTGATGCTCATACAGATTCATGGTTCCGCCAACTAGGAAGGATACATCATTTTTCATGGACAGATAAAGGACATCTTCCAATGTGTTTACCTCCAGGTCATCAGGGTTCTGATAGCTCGTGTGGTTGATCGCATTATAAAGCTGCAGCAGATCTTCTTTGTTATTAAAGACCATTCGCCATAACCGGTCCTTATACTGCCGGTTGTGGGTTTGTTTGCTATGGCGAGATTTCTTCTTTTGTTTTTCCATTGCTTACCTCCATTATAATAGAAAACAGTTCATAAGTAAATTCGCCATATCTCATGTTTCATGTAGATATAAAATTTTTTCTACAATCAAAGAATTCATATATGATATATGATTCGATTTTCTACATACGCCTATTCAAATGGTACTGGAGTCTTTTGTGAAAAGCAATTAAGAAAGAATAAAATTTTCTATAGAATAAAAAAGAAAAATTCCATGCCGGATGACAGGAAAAGATGAATTGCATCTTAGTTGGTGATCAGACATGGGATTTATGTTTTGGGATTATTCAATGCCAAATTCTTTTAATAGTTTCTTTTGGTATTCGATGTCTTCGGTAGCACGTTCGAGGTCGCTGTAGCGTTTGGCTTTTAGGAGACATTTGTTTAGTAGTTTAAATTCATTTAATTCTGCTCTGATTTCAGCGCGTCCTTCCTCTCTGCCTTCTTCTCTGGCATCTTCCTTCAAGGTTTTCTCATATAAGTCTTTGTCATATGTCGTTACATTCCGAAATAATTTTGTACTCTTCATTCTGTATTCCTCTTTTTATTTTTGTTATGTTGTCATTTATTCTTTACGCACAAATCATAGTATCCGGTCAGAATACAGTCAATAAAATGCAAAATCACCATTTTTATTTTATTCTGGCGTACAAAAAAGTCAAATCACTTTGTTTGTTACACACAAACAGAAACCTGAAAGGTGTAAAAATCTCTTGCAAGTATATCGCAGTAAAATGATGGTAAATTCAATTATACCGGGAAAGAAGAACCAATCTGGTCGAAGTAGGATTTGGGCGGTAACTTCCACTTTGAGTATTTCAGCAAAAGCTGTATAATGAAATACAAAGAGGGACATACACGGGTGGGTTGATCCTCGAAAAAAATAATGAGATAAAGGAAATATGAAAATGAATCAAAAACCAATCATCGAAATAACTGTAAATGAGAATGCTGTGATACACTTTGAATTATGGCCGGAAATTGCACCGATTGCCTGCGCAAGTGTTATGCGACTCGCAGAGAAGAGAATATTTGACGGAAGAGCCATTGAACGTTTGGAACCGGGATTTGTCCTTCAGCCACTGTTTTTTGATGGTGTTGATCCACAAATCGATATCATGATCAAACCGGAATTTAAAACCAATCCTGAAAATGCCAAAATTACTTTTCATCGGGGGATTGTTGCCATGGCAGGAGATCCAGAGAACAGTTCCGGCAGCCAGTACTATATCACCCTTGCTGCCTCCGAGAGATTGAATGGTAATTTCACCGTAATCGGAAAAGTGATCGATGGCTGGGATGAGATTGAACGACTGGAACATGTAGAAGTAGAAGAAGCCATTGAACCGCAGTCAGGATTTGTCTATCACAGACCGGTAAAAACAGAGATGATCACGAAAGTCAGACTCATAAAATGAAGTATTAAATTATTCAACGGAGAAAATGTGCTATACTGAAATCAGCATGTATTGAAAAATACAACAAAATCCAAGGAGGAAACCAAAATGGGGCAAAAAGGATTCGGGACTTTGGAATTGTACCCGGAAGAGTAAAAACAGGAGAAAGGAATGCAATTACGGACGTGCCTGGTATACGGGTAGGGCATTGTACGGTGAAGACAGAAGAAAATCATACTGGTGTAACCGTGATCGTTCCTGGACCGGACAATGCATTTGCCAAGCACTATACGGCAGCTGCATACATTCATAATGGATTTGGAAAAAGTGCTGGCGTGGTGCAGGTAGAGGAACTGGGGACCCTCGAGACACCCATTGCTCTTACCAATACCTTAAATGTCGGAAAGGTTTTGGATGCAATGGTTGATGTCGTGATCGAACAGAGCCGTAAGGACGGAATTGAGCCACAGAGTATCAATCCGGTTGTTGGCGAGTGCAATGACTGCCGGATCAATCATATCCAGAAACGGGCGATTGGCGAAAAGGAAGTGCGTGAGGCTTTTGCAACAGCATCAGAAGAATTCGAAGAAGGTGATGTAGGTGCTGGTGCCGGTACGACCTGCTATGGCATGAAGGGGGGAATCGGTTCTGCATCCCGCGTGATCACGATTGGTGAAAAAGAATACACCATTGGTGTTCTGGTTCAGTCAAACTTTGGTGCAACGAAAGATTTTGTACTGAATGGCGAAGCTGTTGGTCCTAAAATTCTGGAATGGAAACAGGAAAAGAGTGATATGGCTGCATCTGAAGAAGATAAAGGTTCTATTATGAGTATTCTGGCTACAGACCTTCCAGTGACAAGTCGTCAGCTCAAACGGATTCTGAAAAGAACCGGTGTTGGTATCGCACGAACCGGTGGTTATACAGGTCATGGCAGTGGGGAGATTATGATTGGATTTACGACTGCAAACAGAATCCCATCCGGCTATGAGGAGGAACTTGTGCAGATATCAGCAATTCCGGAAAACATAATCGACCGTGCTTTCCTTGCTGCGGCAGAAGCAGAGCAGGAGGCAATCTTGAATTCCATGACCGCCGCAGAGCAGATACGTGGAATTGCAGGTGAACTGTATTACAGTCTTGCAGAATACCTTGAAGATAGAGAAAGCTAAAGACTGTACAAAAGTATAAATGTAATGAATACCAAAGTTTTTTTACACAAACTACATTAAATAATTTTTAAGGGAGAGAATAATTGCAAACATATCTAAAAAAATTTAAATTCCAGAATCTGCTCATTATCTTAGAGCTGATTTGCACGAATCTGTTGTTGCTTGCAAGTACGCTTATCACCATGCGGATGGCAAGGCTGGTTATGGATGGTGATTTTAAGGGAATCGTTATCTGTTCTTTGCTGATAATCGTTATTTATCTGATTCTGCATTTTCTGTTTTGGAAAAATGATGTGCATACGACGAAAGTGATTGCCTGCATGAATCAGGATATGAGAAGGGATCTTAACCGCAGGATTCTGGCAGCAGGGACACAGGAATTAGGGGAAAATGATACCGGAGAATATATTTCCTGGTATACGAACAATTTGAAAGAGGCGGAAAATCAGGGATTTCTAAATTTCTATAATGGTGTTGATGCAATCATCAAATTGATTATAGGAACGGTAACACTTGCCATGATTCAGTGGAAACTGCTTTTGTGCACCATTTTGACAACAGGAATGGTATTTTTATATACTCATTTTTTCCCTGGAGATGTGAGTGAGGAATCAAAGAAAGTATCCGGTGAATGGGAATCTTTTACACAGATTGTAAAAGAACAGCTGCAGGGGTTGACTGTTCTGAAATATTTCGGACATCAAAAGGATTTCAAAAACCGGATCGGACAGGCTTCAGAGCAGTTGGAAAATCAAAGATACCGCTATGTAAAATGTAAGGGTAAAGCATCCCTCAAAATGAAAGCGGTAAACGCACTGGCAGGGTTGATCAATAATCTTGTTCTTTTTGGGATGTGTGCCTTCAGAATCATACCGGCTGAAATCTTTTTCGGCGGTGGCAACCTGACGTACCAGGTAAAGGATGCAATACTCTCACTCTCAGAGCTTAAGATCACTTTTGAAGGAGCAAAACCGTATTTCGATAAAATCATTTATCAGGAAAAAACGATAAGAAAAAGGAACCATTACCGCCGGTAAAGGAAAAAATCGAAATCAAAAACCTTGGTTTTTCTTATCCGGGGCATGTAGTCTTTGAACATTTGAATATGGATTTCAAGATTGGTGGAAAATATGCCCTTGTCGGAGAAAGTGGAAGTGGGAAAACAACGCTTCTCAGATTATTATTGGGACAATTACAGGCAAATAAAGGTGCAGTTTTATTTGATCAGATGGATGCGTCTATTTATGACCCGAAAACATTCAGTGATCAGATGGCATACATTGAACAAAATGTATTTCTTTTTCACACAACAGTCCGGGAAAACATAACTCTGGGAGGGGATTTCACAGAGGAACAGATTGAAGAGGCTTTAAGAAACAGTGCTCTTTATGAAGACCTTAAACTTTTTGAGAATGGTTTGAATACAGATGTCGGAGAAAACGGAAGAAAACTTTCAGGTGGACAACGGCAGCGGATTGCCGTAGCCCGGGCACTTATCCATAACCGTAAGATTCTGATCATGGATGAGGGCACTTCTGCTCTGGATAAGGAGAATGCTAAAATAATCGAGAAATCTCTGCTGGAAGAACCAGATATTACGCTGATTTTGGTAAGTCATCATCTGGAAAAGAATGAGATGAAAAAATATACAAAGGTATATCATCTTGGAGAGAAGGTGAGCGTATGAAAAAATATCTGATCAAATATAAATGGCAAAACTTCCTTCTTTTTCTGCTTTTAGTTCTTACAAGTGGAGTGTCGACCGGATACGCTTTCTTGCAGATGTATATAGGTAAACAGGTCATGGAAGGAAATTTCCGGATGGTCCTGATCACGGTGGTGTGCAATACCGTTTTGATTTTTGGCAACAGTATTTTGTTCTATATTCAAAATAAATATCAAACCTATCTCATCGCGAAAATGAATCAGGATTTTCGGAACGATATCAGTAATCGGATCATGAGTGCTTCCTTCGAAAAGCTTTCCGCTACGGATACCGGAGAGTATTTATCGTGGTACACAAATGATGTTCGCGAAGCGGAAAACCAGGGATTCCAGATTTTTTACAGCTGTATGGAAGAGACGTTACAGCTGATTCTCGGAGCAGTCTCTCTTTTGTTTATCCGATGGGAAATATTGCTGCTGACAATTGTCGTTTCCGTGATTTCACTTTATACAAGCCGGATATTTAGCGATAAGGTAGAAGAGTATTCAAAAAAAATATCAGCGGCAACAGAAAAATATACCGACAGAATCAAAGAACAGATTGCCGGATTATCTGTGACACAGGCTTTTGGCCTTGCCGAGCGGTTTGAAAGCAAAATTAATGCTTCCGGTGATGAACTGGAAAAGGAAAGATGCAACTTCGCTGAAAAACAAGGAAAAGAAGGCTATAAGGCAATGGTAATCAACATTTTCGGAATCAATGCGATCAACATGCTAACATTTGTTCTTTGTGTATTACGTATTATTGCACCGGAGATTATTTTCGGAAGTATCAATCTGACAAACCAGGTAGGAAATTCTTTTGGACAACTTATTTCTTACCGTTTGAAAATGGCTGGAGCACGCCCGTATTTTGTCAAAGCCGAAATGCAATCAGTTGACGAAGAACCGAAGGCAGAAGCAGCACTTCCTTCCTTACAAAAGGAAATCAAAGTTGAGAATCTGTCCTTTTCTTATGGCGAAAAGGAAGTACTGAAAGGACAAAACCTCACATTCCAAAAAGGTGGAAAATATGCGATTGTTGGAAGGAGCGGCTGTGGTAAAACAACCTTTTTGAAATTGCTGCTTGGTCAGCTGAAAGGATACGAAGGAAAGATTTTATATGACGGAAAAGAACTCTCCTCATATGATGTAGATTCTTTTTACGAGCAGATGGCTTATATAGAGCAGAGTATTTTCCTTTTTGACACGTCCATCCGTAATAATATTACTCTGGGTGATGGAGTCAGCGCAGAAAAATTAGAAGAGATTCTGGCAATGAGTGCTTTAAAAGAAGAAATCAAAAAGTTTCCGGATGAGCTTGAAACAAAAGCAGGGGAAAATGGAAAGAATCTTTCCGGAGGACAAAAGCAGCGGATCGCCGTAGCCCGGGCACTTGCTCATGACAGACAGATTTTGTTTGTTGATGAAGGCACCTCTGCGCTTGATGCAGAAAATGCAATGGTAATCGAGCAGGCACTTTTGGCATGCAAAAATCTGACATTGATCCTAATCACGCATCATATGAAAGAAGAAAATCTTCCGCTATTTGATAAAGTATATCGTTTGGGTTAGTAAGAATTTGAAATGGATTTACCACACCTTTTTGTAAAACCCAATTTCCGCAACGGACAATGGGAAAAATGGAAGAAAGGGAATATTTCCTTGTTACATCACCGTATCCCATAAAGCATATGGTGAAAATATAATAAAGATACAAGCGAAAATGACTTTTGCAGAAACTGGGTACAAATAAGCGGGAAACAGTAATGTCATTGTTGCATGGACTTTGAAGTAGGAGAACAGTTCGAATATATTATCAGCTGTTCTCTTTTTACTTTTAAATATTAAAATGGTAATGCTTTTCGTAAGCGCAAAATAATTCGACGGATTGTGTTGCCCAAAAAAACAATCCATAATAATCATTAGAGAATGCAAGCATTTCACTTCATTTTCTCTTGCTAGAAATGATAGATGCGAGCATTTTACCCTATTCAAGTTTAATAATTTGAAAGTGATCTCAAAAATGCTGGGGCATGCAAATACAACGATAATTGAGGATGTCTATATTGATGATCAGAATGATGTCATCGATTTAAGCAACATTATGAATTCTTATTCAAAGACAATATTTTCAAAGATTCAGGAAAGCGATAATAAAATTGCATCAGAAGTAGTTGATCTGTCCAAAATAGTTGATTTTCTTACTTAAACAAGCTATTATTAAACAAGTGATTTTTATAAAATATCTATTTTATCCTTTCACTTACAGGCTTTTGAAGTATCATAGAATGACAAGCGGTCGTAAGTCGGATCATAAATTCTTACGACCGAAAAACGGTCGTAAAATAGCAAAAAAGACATGTTTTTTAACACATTTTTTTGTAAAAATAGTGGATAAATAAGGTGTGTTTTGCGTTAGAAAATTCAAATGTGATGTCACTTTAATACTTGTAATTGTGCGAAAACACACAAAAACAACAGATAAAACGGAGGAAAAATGAGGAAATTAGCATTAGATGATGATATTTTACTGAATATAGAGAAACCTGCCCGCTACATTGGCCATGAAGTCAATTCGGTCATGAAGGACAAAAAAGCGGTAGATATTCGGTTTGCAATGTGTTTTCCGGAGGTATATGAGGTTGGTATGTCCCATCTGGGAATCCAGATTCTGTACGATATGTTCAACCGCCGGGAGGATACCTGGTGCGAGAGAGTCTACTCTCCATGGATTGATCTGGACAAGATCATGCGTGAAAAACATATCCCGCTCTTTGCCCTGGAATCTCAGGATCCGGTAAAAAATTTTGACTTTCTTGGCATCACATTACAGTTTGAGATGTGTTACACCAATGTACTGCAGGTGCTGGATTTATCCGGTATTCCACTTCACAGTGAAGACAGAACTTTAGAAGATCCATTTGTCATTGGTGGTGGACCATGTGTTTACAATACAGAGCCACTGGCTGAATTTTTCGATATGTTCTATATCGGAGAGGGTGAAGTGGTTTATGATGAACTTCTGGAAGCATACAAAAAGTGGAAGAGAGCCGGAAAAAGCCGAAAAGAATTTCTGGAAATGGCAGCAGAGATTGAGGGAATTTACGTTCCTTCTTTTTATGATGTCACTTACAAAGAAGACGGCACAATCGAATCTTTCCTGCCAAACAATCCGCATGCAAAGGAAAAAATCAAACGAGTAGTTGCGGCAGATATGAGCCAGACAACTTATCCGTTAAAGCCGGTTGTCCCGTTTATCAAGGTTACACAGGACAGAGCCGTTCTGGAAATCCAGCGTGGCTGTATCCGGGGATGTCGTTTCTGTCAGGCTGGAATGGTTTACCGTCCGACACGTCCGCGTGATATCAACATGCTCAAAGAGACGGCACGTGCAATGCTGAAGAATACGGGACATGAAGAGATCACCTTAAGTTCTTTAAGTTCCAGTGATTACAACGAACTGGAAGAGATCGTCACCTTCCTGATCGATGAGTTCCACACACAGGGAGTCAACATTTCCCTGCCGTCTCTTCGTATTGACGCGTTCTCTCTGGACGTTATGAGCAAGGTGCAGGATGTGCGTAAGAGCAGTCTGACCTTCGCCCCGGAAGCCGGAACACAGAGGATGCGTAATGTAATCAATAAAGGTCTGACGGAAGATGACATTTTAAATGGAGCCGGACAGGCTTTTGAAGGTGGATGGACGAAGGTCAAGCTCTATTTCATGCTTGGACTTCCGACCGAAACCCAGGAAGATATGGAAGGAATTGCTGTTCTTGCAGATAAAGTAGCACGCCGGTATTATGAGATTCCGAAGGATCAGAGAAATGGAAAATGTCAGATCACGGCAAGTAGTTCCTTCTTTGTACCGAAACCATTTTCACCGCTTCAGTGGGCGACCATGCAGCCGATGGAAGAATATATCCGCCGTGCAGGAATTGTACAGGAAGCATTCCGCAACCAGCTGAACCGCAAGAGTCTGCGCTACAACTGGCATACCGCCGAAGTAACCGTTCTGGAAGGCGTCTTTGCCCGCGGTGACCGGAAGGTCGGAAAGGTTCTGGAAGAGGCTTACCGTCTTGGCTGTATTTACGATGCGTGGGATGAGTATTTTGATTATGATAAATGGCTGCAGGCCTTTGAAAATACAGGTGTAGACATGGATTTCTATAATCTCAGAAAGCGTGAATTAGATGAAATCTTCCCATGGGATTTCATCAATTGTGGCGTGACAAAATCTTTCCTTATAAGAGAATGGAAGAATGCAATGGAAGGGAATGTAACCCCGAACTGCCGTGCAAAATGTTCCGGCTGTGGGGCAGCAAGTTACGGAGGAGGTGTCTGCTTTGAAGGCAAGAATTAAATTTCGGAAAAATGGAGTGATGAAGTTCATCGGACACCTGGATATCATGCGGTATTTCCAGAAAGCGATTCGCCGTGCCGAGATTCCGATCGCATTTACCAGTGGTTACAGCCCGCATATGATCATGTCTTTCGCTAATCCACTTGGTGTAGGGCTTACCAGTGACGGAGAATATTTTGATATCGAATTGACCGAGTCAATCGCCAGCAAAGAAGCGGTCAGACGGCTGAATGAACAGATGGTAGACGGCATGGAGATCGTCAGCTTTGTGCAGATCCCGGATGATAAGAAAAGCAAAGGAATGTCAATCGTAGCAGGTGCCGACTATTTATCTTCGGTAAAAAATGGCAGCCTGCCGGAAGATCTTGCTGAAAAGCTGGAAGCTTTTTATGCGCAGAATGAAATCTGTGTGGTCAAAAAGACGAAAAAGAGTGAAAAAGAAGTGGACATTCGTCCGATGATCTACAAGCTGGAATGCCGGGACGGAAAGATTTATATGCGTGTGGCAGCAGGAAGTGTCCAGAACTTAAAGCCGGAGCTTGTCACAGAAGCGTTTGTCCGCTATCTTGGTATGGATGCGGAGGAAGTGA
>OJNX01001863.1_pt1 | contig 10471 bp, 12 predicted proteins | sample 1598021 | NCBI WGS metagenome assembly OJNX01 (sample SAMN01915227, study PRJEB22387) | human gut metagenome | isolation source: stool | host: Homo sapiens | place: USA | reverse complement strand
AATTTCCTAGTGCGCCAGTCTCTTATAAATTTATTAATTTTTGTTTTTTACTTTCACTCTTATCATATTCCATGACAGCGGTTCAATTTCAAAGTTAAGATTATCCCCTGCTATCTCAGCATTATTTATCTCATACGGTTTTATTTTGTCATGATTCTCTAAGTTTGTATCTTTGCGATTTCCAGAAGTCATATATAACTGTTCTGCTATTTCCTCTAATACAAACCCCTGAAGTTCTTCTGAAACAGATACAGTTTCTTCTGCTCTATTGACTGCAAAAATTGCAATCTCACCTAATTCTTCATTATATACCGTTACTGTATCCACATATGGAACATTTTTTGCAATGCTGCAGTCATAGGAAGGACCTTCATATACTTCTTCCATCACTGTTCCTCTTGCATATTTTGACATATAAGAAAAAGGATAAAATACAGGCTGTACCCATACTTCTCCACCTTTTTCAGTCATAATCGTTGCACTGATATTAGTTAAAAGAGATTGGCAGGCAACTTTTACTCTGTCGCTATGACGGACAAAACTCATCAGCATACTTGCGAATAGTAGTGAGTCTTCCATTGTGTATACCTGTTCACTCAAATGAGGAGCTATCTGCCATGGTTTTTCTTCTATTTCCGGATGAGCTACTTTTCCTTCTGGCGCCCACACTCCCCACTCATCGACACTAATATACATCGTTTTTTCTGAACGTTTCTTTGCTTTTATGTAGTCACAAACGCCACTAACTGTGTCAATATAACAATCCAGATCTACAGATTGAGCAAGAAAATCGGCTGTTCCCATTTCCTGTCCACCATAATATTGATGTAATGCCAGATAATCAACATTTTCATATACATGTTCCAGTACTGTAGCTTCCCATTCAGGATATGTCGGCATATCTGATTTTGCACTTCCGCAGACAACCAATTCTATATTTTCGTCAATTAATTTCATTGCTTTTGCAGTTTCTTCTGCAAGTCTCCCATACTCATCTGCTGTCTTATGTCCAATCTGCCAGTCTCCATCCATTTCATTTCCAAGACACCACAATTTTACTTTATATGGTTCCGAAACACCATGTTTTACCCGCATATCGCTGTACATCGTTCCTGCAGGCATGTTACAATATTCTAAAAAGGAAGCTGCATTTTCAATTCCTTTTGTTCCCAGATTTACAGCACATATCGGCTCTACTCCTGCTTTTTTTGCCCATCTCATAAATTCATTGATTCCAACTTCATTGGTTTCAACAGCACGCCATGCCAGTTCCAGGCGCTTAGGTCTTTCTTCCTTGGGACCTACTCCATCTTTCCAGTCATAATTAGAAACAAAATTTCCACCAGGATAGCGCACCATTGTAATTCCTAACTCTTTTACTTTTTCCAATACATCCTGACGAAATCCATCCTTATCTGCTGTTGGATGATTTGGTTCATATATGCCTGTATAAACCACTCTTCCCATATGTTCTACAAACGAACTATAAATTCTGCTGTCTATCTCGCTTTTTTTAAATTTACTATTTACTGTAATAATTATATGTTTCATAATTCTCCTTATAGACAGACTTCAGGAGCCTCTACAATATATTCACTTAATTATATCGTTTCTCCCTGTACTGTCACTGTTTCCAAAATTCTCTCTGTTTCTGCAACATTTTTGTTCTCCATGAGCTGAAGTAGTAAGTTAAATGCTTCTTCCGCGACCTTTTCCACGTGATTATCTATCGTTGTCAGACGAGGAGTTACATATTCCAAAAAATCAATATTATCATATCCCATGATTCCATAATCCTGACCAGCACGTTTTCCATTTTTTTCAAACATACGTATAAGATTTAAAGCAAACATGTCCCCGGTACATAAAAATGCTGTTTTTTTCTCACTTTTTTCTAACTCTTTTTTTGCTTGTTTCTGATAATCCCAGTTTCCAATAATCACATATTCCAGCCCATGAATTTTTTTTACCGCTTCTTTAAAACCCGCAGTTCTTTCTTCATGTACATATATATTCTCCAGATTCTTTTCAGCCAAAGGAGGACATACAAATATTACTTTTTCATATCCAGATTCCGCTATTTCACAAACAGCTTTTGAAATTGCACTTCTTCCATTTACTGTTACAAATGGTATCTTATCTGCGATTTTATTATCAATCGTAACCACTGGAATGTTTAGGCTCTCTATAAATTTTTTATATTCTTCTCCTTTATTAACCGAAGACAGTATAATGCCATCTACATGATAATCTGCAAGTTTACAAAGCTGTTCTTTTTCTATTTCCTTGTCATTCTGGTGAAGAGTAATATTAATAAAATATCCTCTTTCTCTGGCTTCTATCTCTAATGCACTTAACATCTGAGAAAAATAACGGTTATTAACATCCATTACAACAACACCAATATAATATGTCTTTCCCTTTGCCAGCCCTGTAGCCAAAAGATCTGGACGATATCCATTTTTCTCAGCAGTTTCCAATATCATCCTTTTTGTTTTTTCACTGATACGTCCTGTATTATTTAAAGCTCTGTGTACAGTAGTTCTGGATACTCCACATATTTTTGCTATTTCTTTTGTTGTAATCCCCATAATTTTTCCCTTTCAACCTGTGTTAATTTATTCCTTCATTCCAGATGTAGCAATTCCTTCCATAAAAAATCTCTGGCAAAACAGAAATAGTATCATTAATGGTGCAATAGATATTACAGTTGCTGCAAGCGTTGGTCCATACTTAATGGAATTACTTCCCACAAGAATTGCAAGTCCTGCTGATAGTGTTCTCTTCTCTACAGAACTGGTGAGCATCATTGGATAAATCAGATCATTCCAGTTATTCATAAAATGATAAATTCCAAGAGTTATAAATGCCGGTTTGGCAAGCGGTAATATGATTCTGCTATAAATCTGTTTTTCCTTCATACCATCAATTCTTGCCGCTTCATCCAGTGATTTAGGAATGTTCTCAAAAAATGATGTTAACATAAAAATTCCATATGCACTAGAGCGTGTCTGAAAAACATTTTAAATTGTTTATTTTAACCAAATTAATATTGAGGCGATACAAATAAATCCCAAGTAGGTTGCAGCTAATTTGTCATAACGTGTAGCGATTCGTCGGAATGCTTTTAATTTCAGAAAATACTTTTCTACTAAATGGCGTTCTTTGTATAACCACCAATCACAATGACGTTCAAATTTAGCTCCCTTTCGGGATGGAATGGTTGGCTCTCCACCGCGGGCGTACACATAATCAAGTAATTTATTACTGTCATATCCTCGGTCAGCTAACACATTGCTTCCGTTTATTTCAATTTGATCGAGCAAAGGGATTGCATAATTGATATCATTACGCTGTCCCTCACTGATCATTAAATAAACTGGATATCCATAGGCATCTACTGCCGCATGGATTTTGGTGCTGGCTCCTCCACGGCTATGCCCGATTTCATTTGAAGGCCCCCTTTTTTTGCACCGGCACTATGCTGGTGCGCCTGGATAATAGAAGCATCAATGGATAATTCTTCCAATTCTGCTTCAAGACTTAAAATACGGAAAATATTATCAAGGATACCATCATCGATCCATTTTCGGAATCGGCTATAGACAGTTTTCCATGAACCATAACGTTCAGGAAGATCGCGCCAAGGTGCCCCACTACGTGCAAGCCATACAATTCCATTCATAATGATACGATTGTCTTTCCTTGGACGTCCTTGTTTTCCAGTATTTTCAGGAGGTAATAAAGGTTCAATGCGAAGCCATTCTTCATCAGTCAACTCATATCGTCTCAACATAGTGAACACCCCTTTTTCTTTATTTTATCATGAAAAAGGGAAATAAAACATGCGTTTTGTGCAATTTTTATTTTTCAGACACGCTCTAGAGGCTCTTGGTAAAATCAATCCCAAATAAGTGTCAAGAATTTTAAATTTATATTCTTCAATGTAAAGAGGAATCATAATAATCTGGAAAGGAACCATCATTGTGAGAAGAATAATTCCAAAAATAAGATTCTTTCCTTGAAAATGCATCCTTGAAAATGCATAGGCTGCCATCGAGTCAAAAAACAGACTGACTACAGTTACTCCTACTGAAAAAACAACTGTATTTTTCAGCATGGATAAAATAGGAATTGCATCTACTACATATTTATATTGTGCCGTCAACCATTGTGTTGGAAAAAATATTGGCGGCCATTTAATTACATCTGCGTCTGATTTAAAAGATGAAACCAACAACCAGATCAAAGGAAATAAAATCAACACAGCAATTAAAACTGTAACTGCAGTTCCTACTATTTCATTTACTTTTATTTTCTTTATTTTCATTCTTCTGTCCCCCTGTTTAATACAAATCTTCTGAGAACAAAGGTAATAATAGCGACCATAAGGAACAGATATACAGCAATAGAAGACGCATATCCTAAATCATAAGGAGCCACCTGGAATCCCTGATTATAAATATAACTTACAAGTGTTTCCGTTTTATACAATGGACCGCCTTTAGTCATAACATATACCTGATCAAAAACCTGAAGAGCGGTAATCAGTGTTGTAACAATACAAAAATTAATAGTCTGTTTGATTCCAGGAATCGTTACATATATAAATTTCTGAAATCCTGTAGCTCCATCCATTTCAGCAGCCTCGTATAAAGAATTTGATACTCCCAGTGCCGCAGCAGATAAAAGAGTAAGTGTATATCCAAAGTTTTTCCATACTGTAATAAGAATCACTACTGGCATTGCCCATGTAGTACTTGTAAGAACATTTGGAAAGTCAACACCAATTTGTTTAAATAAATATGGTAACATACCATAATTTGTATTTAACAGCATTGACCACATGATACTAATCGCTGTCATTGAGCATACATATGGAAGATAAAATACTGTTCTTAGAAACTTATGAAAACGATTATTTTTTATCATCAACATAAGCATTAATAATGCCATAAAAACCTGAAGAGGTACTTCTGCCAGTGCAAAATAAAATGAATTAAATGTAGCATTTCCTATTCTGCTATCATGAAACATTTTTAAATAATTTCCAAATCCTGCAAAAGAAATATTGTTCATATAAATGTCAATATTCATAACACTGATCACCAGTGCACCAACCAGAGGAATAAAGACAAAAACTGTAAGTATTAACATAGACGGTGCCAGAAAAAGATATGCTTGTTTCTGACTTTGAGCATGATATTTATTTCTATTTTTCATATTCGCTCTCCTATAAAAAGAGCTATTGCATTACTGCAACAGCTCTTGAATTCTACTTTTCTGCAATAATACCATCTAAAGTATCTGACGCTGTCTGAAGCGCCTCAGATACATCGGTTCCTGATAATATCTGTTCCATCATAGGCTGCATAACATTCTGATCAATTTGACTTCCCCAGTCAAGATTCAGATGCCAGTTACGTCCAATCTTAGATGCATTGGATACATCTGTTAAGATCTCATCAGATTTAATATCTTCATCTTCCAGCAGTGAATTAGACCATACCGGAAATCCATTTCTTGTAGACCATTCTTTTAATACATCGTCAGAAAGCCAATATGCCATCCATTTATAAATCGCATCCTTCTTGGAATCATCTACGCTTTTTGGAATCATATATGCACAACCGCCTTCAGGGGCATAAGCTCCATCTGAACCCGATGGAATTGCAGTAATTCCGAAATTAACCCCCAACTGTTTTAATCCATTAATATTCCATGGTCCACTGGTATACATTGCCAACTGTCCTGACTGAAACATGGTATCTGCATCAGCAGCTTTTAACCCCTGAGGAGAAACATTTTCGTTCAAAACTAAATCTTGAATCCATTCCAGGGTCTTAATATTAGCTTCCGAATTCAGATTATTTTCTTTTCCATCTTCACTTACTACATCTCCACCATTTGACCATAAATATTCACAATAGGATGCATAGTCTGTAGGAAAACCAATACCATACTGATTTTTATCCGGATTCGTCAATTTCTTTGCATCTTCTGCTAATTCTTCCATTGTTGTCGGTGGCTGTTCTGGATCAAGCCCTGCCTCCTCAAATAAATCTTTATTATAATAGAGATACTGAAGATTATACTGCATCGGAACACCATATAAAGTTCCATCTACTTTTGATTTGTCCACAACATTTTCCAAATAGTTGCTTTCATCCAATCCGGTTTTTTCCCAGAAATCATCCAATGGTATAATCATATCATTATTTGCATATTGATAAATATATTCAATTCCCATCAAAACAAAATCCGGAGCTGTATTGGTAGATATTGCTGTAGGAAGTTTTGCCTGAAGAGTACTTCCATCCATGATATCAATATCAACTTTAATCCCATCTTCGTTACTCTCATTGTAATCTTTGACAATTTCTCTCAGGATATCTCCATCTGATCCAGTAAATACTGTCCACATTGTGATTGTCTGATCATCATCTGCCAATACTGGTATTGCAGTCCCTCCAAGAAGAGACATTGTTAGTGTTCCACAAAGTAAACCACTAAGTAACCTTTTTTTCATTATTCGTACCTCCTGTTTAATTACGCAGTTATATAAAATCTGCTTTACTAATTTTTAACTGGATAAACATTTTTCAGTTCCAGTCATATGAGTTACGAAAATATGCATAAGTTCTGTCAGGAAAATTTATTTACAAATATTTAGACTTGTGATAAAATTATTTTCCATAAAATATCCCATGTATTTCTCCATTTGTTGGTAGCAGGTGAAGTTATGTGGGGTATTTTTTGTTCAAATACATATTTTCCAGCACATAGGTTTTCGCTTTCTTCATTATATGTATGTTTTTGCTTTGCGTACCCGTGTACTCTACATGAAATATATTATATCTTTCACATATTATTGTCAATACAATTTTATTTTTTCGGTATTTTATATATTTTTATCTTTGCTTTTTTGTATATTTTTATGTTCACAGTTATTTTACCCATACTAAAATATTTCTGGCAAAAAATCTCTGAGATTATTGTAACCTCAGAGATTTTAATAAAATATGTTCTGTAATTTACAATCCTACGTTCCCGCTGTTCATCCCTTCCTTGCTATCCTTATCAAGAGGCAGCCAGTCCAGAACTCTCTTAATATAACGATTCCAGAAATCCCACTCATGTGCTCCCGGACCTTCCTCGTAAGTTACATCCACACCCAGTTTCTGCATGGTATCTCTGAACTTACGGTTCGGAGGAAGAAGCGGATCGTCCAGTCCACAGGCAAGGTACATATGCGGAAATGGGATTCCATCTTTTTTCATATTTTCGGCAATCCATTCCGGATTGATCTCACAGTCTTTGATCCGGGACAGATCTCCAAATACATTCTCCAGAAAGCTTTTTTTCTCAAAGAACATAGGAGAACTGTCATCTGCTGTCCTCATTTTTTCAAGAATCATAGCAGAAGAAAGACCTGCGATGTATCCGAATGTGTCATGGTATTTCAGACCATTTCGGATCGCACCGTATCCTCCCATGGATAACCCGGCAATAAATGTATCTTCTTTTTTGTGAGATAACGGAAACATTCTTCGTGTAATCTTTACAAGCTCTTTTCCGATAAATTCACTGTAGTTTTCATTTGCATTCGGATGATCCATATAGAACATATTTGCTCCAGATGGCATAACTACTGCCAGATTCTTTTCCTCTGCCCATCGCTTAATACATGTTCCTGTTACCCAGTCTGTGTAATTCCCCATTACTCCGTGAAGCAAATACAAAGTCTTAAACGGTTTGTTCTCTTCTTCTGTTTCTTCTCCAAAAAACACTTTATCAACCGGCAAGATTACATTCATCGTTACCGGACGCATCAGTGCTTTTGAAAAGAAGTTCACTTCCATTAATGCCATCTTCTTATCCTCCCTTATGTTTTTGCAAAGCCTTTACAGCATTTTATTATACAAAAAACACCTGAAAAAAGCTACTGCCATATCCGACAGTAGCTTCTTTTCTCAGTACTATTTTTCCCCTTGCATTTCCATAAACAATATATTATAATCTATTCAAAGAAATGGGTTTCTGACTATCTGACTATTCAGTCCAGGATGGGTATCTCGTTTCTTTTTTAATGTTTTGTATATCGTACAAATACAATTTTTTATCCGCTGCATATCTTACTATTAGCACAGCCTGATATACATTGTAATCCAAAATATCACCTTTCTCATTCATAACAGGTAGAGCAAATCGTGTACTATATCGAAACCAACCATTTCCGGCTTTTTTCTTGTGCTTATTTTCGAAATCTTCTTTCCATCTCTTTTCAGTAGCAATTTCTATCATTTGGGGAATTCCTTGAGACATATTAGCTTTTACCTTTGGTAATGCACCTGTGAATTAAAAATTTTATCCTTACACGACTGAAGTCGCGTGCTTCCAGACGCTTTAGGCGTCAGACTAAATATCGGCGGATACGCCTGTAACTTAGGCCAGCGCAGTTATGCGCATTTTTCCATGCCAGATATGGCAGGTTCCCACATTGCAGGTAGTCCGCTGTATATCTGCCTGCATTTATGCTGCCTTTAAGATTTCCATTTGTAAATGAAGTTCTTTCAGATCTGCATAAACACATGAGGTTCTACGCTTTACCGAAGGGACTTTTGCCTCCAGCAAAGACCTTTCCGTTACCGGAAGGGGTTTTAAAAGTTCTCTGATAAAATATCTTGCTCCGATATTATACGATGCCGACAGGTCACAGTTATATCTTTTTCCTGTCTGGAATACACAAAGACTGTGATTTTTCGGGTCACGGGACACACTTCCGGAGCCATCGTATGCAAGCCTGCTCGTATTCCATGCGCAGACTCTGGATACCCGCATTCCTTTTCTGTGTGCCTGATGCTCACAGCGTTTCTGGATATCCCGTTTTCTCCACAGATGCAGTTTCTGTTTTTTCTTTCCGGATATCTTTCCCTGCATTTCCAGATACTCGAATACGATCACATCTGCATGGTTCTCTTCTGCATTTTTTACGATCGCACCTGCAATTTTTCTTCCCAGCTCTATGTTCAGGCGTTTCGTATATGCCCATCTTCCCCGTGACTGCGCAGAGCTGTGTTCCCTCTGGAATCTTCGGATCCGGCCCAGTGTGCGGTACATCCGGTCTTTTTCACTGGGATGATTGATAAATTTTCTCCCCAGGACAGTTCCGTCTGCCCGCATAATGGTACAGACCGCATCGGTATTGATTCCCAAGTCCACACTACAGATGATCTGTTCTTTTACCGGTGTCTTCGTAAGTGTCACTTCTTCCGTATAAGAAAAACGCAGGAAATATTTATGGTGCCTTTTCTCCAGTGTCGGGGCTGATGCCTTTTTCCCCGACCAGTTCCTGCGCAGATATTCCATATCTGTGTGATTTAAACGCACACAAAACCATTTCCAGTCATGACCATCATACAGTTTCAGGTATGCTTCGTCTTTTCCTTCTTTTTCCTCTCTGTACATGACATCACGATAAAAAACAGGCATGGCATGATTCTCATACGCCAGTCTGGGTTTCCCTGCTTTTTCTCCTGACTTTTCCCACAGATCCATCCGTGTTTCGTAAGAAGATACACTTCCCAATGCATGCTGGATTGCGGCTCGCCTCAGGTAGGACGGCATCTTCGGAAAGCGAAGATCAAAATCAAAGCGTGCAGGATTCTTTTTTGTAGTATGCACCAGATGCTCTGCAGCATTAAACCGCCTTTTGGCATCCGGTATCTCTGCCAGTTCTTCCCACACCTGCTCATATATTTCTGTCAGGTAACTGACCGCAGACCGGTAGATTTCCAGTGTCTGGCGGACTGGGATATTCTGTTTTCGTAATTCTACGCCATAGCTGGATACGGTCTGCATCTCTTTTCCTCCAACAAATCATTTCTTCTGTCAGGCTTTTTTCTTTTCTTTTTCCTTTTGTCCTTCGATGTAGGCAAGCACCTGGTCTCTGCTCCTGTCACTGACCGTTATGGCACAGTAAGACGGATTCCACAGATGCCCACCCCACAGTTCCTTTTTTAACTCCGGATACGCAAGAAACATCTGGCGTGCAAGATTTCCTTTCATGATCTTGATCATATCTGAAATATAAAACTGAGGTTTACAGTCCACAAGCAGATGGATATGATCCGGCATCACCTCCATTGCCAGGATCTGAAATTTATATTCTTCTGCAAGATTCTGTAACATTTCTTTGCATTCTGTATCGATTCCGTTTTTTAAAACCTTTTTTCTGTATTTTGTACACCAGACAAGATGATACTGCAAGGAATAGACATATCCCCTACCATATGAAAGTTTGTTTTTATCTATATTAAATATATCTTTTTCCATATAAATATTATACCATATGTATTGGTTTATGTAAACATTTGTTCTGTTGTTTAGTAAAAAAATTTGCGCGTCTAACTCATCGGTTAAATGAATTTTTAAAACTTAAATGAAAAACTAAATTCCGGTTTTGGACCAA
>OJNX01001847.1_pt1 | contig 10559 bp, 9 predicted proteins | sample 1598021 | NCBI WGS metagenome assembly OJNX01 (sample SAMN01915227, study PRJEB22387) | human gut metagenome | isolation source: stool | host: Homo sapiens | place: USA | reverse complement strand
TATTTTTTAAAAAATACTGTAACAAGTATAATTTATAAAAAAGATTCTAAATTAGAAGAAAATAATAAGAATGAAAAGATAAAAATAGGATTATATTCATCTGGTGACAGATGGGAAAAGAATGTGTATAATCAATTAAGTGCATGTGCAATGGTAAAAGATTCTGTTGTAGATATAATTCCAAATACAAAACTTGCTATAAGTTTCTGTGAGCTTATGAATATAAATCAAACAAATAAAAGTTTAACAAGTTATGTATCGAGAGAAAAATTATTTAGTAAAATGAAAGAAAATGATGTCAATTTATATGTGACGTTTTCTGAATGTGCACCTATGCTACCACTTGAAAGTTTTGCTTTGGGGGTACCATGTATAATAGGAGATAATACTCATTATTTTAAAGGTACTAAATTAGAAGAGTATTTAGTGGTAAAGAGTGAAGATAATATTGATGAAATATATGAAAAAATTAATTTAGTTATAAAAAATAAAAAGGAAATAATGGAATTATATACTAAGTGGAAAAATAAATACGACGAAGAATCAAAAAATAGCGTTATTAACTTTTTAAATTCTTAAATTGGAGGAAAAAATGGAAACTAAAAATGTGTCAAATAAAGTAATACATTATTGCTGGTTTGGGGGAAATCCTTTATCTGAGCTAACAAAAAAGTGCATAGCTAGTTGGAAAAAATATTTACCAGATTTTGAAATTAAAGAATGGAATGAGAAAAATTTTGATGTAAATCAATGTGAATTTGTAAAACAGGCCTATGAGCAAAAAAAATGGGCATTTGTTGCTGATTATACTAGGTTTAAAGTTTTAGAGCAATATGGAGGATTATACCTAGATACAGATATGGAAATTACAGCCGATATTGCAAAATATTTGGAACATGACTTATTCTTGGGATGCGAAGATTCAAAACTTATTAATGCAGCAGTGGTATGGAGTAAAGAAAAAAATAATAAGCATATAAAAAATATTGTTAAAACATACGAAGATAAAGAAGACTTTAATGTTTCAGGAGATCTATATAAAGAGAGTGTACCTCAAGTATTAAGTACATATTTTAAAAGTTATGGATTTGATAAAGAAAAAGAAGAAATTCAAGTTTTAGATGAAAATAGCGTATACATTTATCCAATGGAATATTTTTATCCATTAAGTTACGACCATCAACATAATAAATTTACAGAAAATTCATGTATGATACACCATTTTGATGCAACATGGATTTCACCTATGGAGAAATTTAAAACTGATATGAAAAGAAAGAATATGAAATGGGTTGTATATGTTATTGACTTTTTTATAAATACAAAAAATTTTATTTTTGCATATTTAAATTATAAAGATATAGTTATTTTTATTATGATGTTTTTAATAATGGCTTTAATGACCTTTGCTTTTAAACCTTTAGATGAAAAAACTATACTTTTTGGAAATAATTCATGTAAGTACTCAACTATAATATTAGTTGAAGGAGTATTGGCATACATATGGACTGATATTTGTAAAAGGTTAAGATTATTTGAAATAAATAAAGCTTTAGATAAAAATTTATTAGAAAATAAATCATGTGATTATAGAAAGTCTCATATTAACAATGAAAAACTAAAGTCAATTGAGTTATATGAAAATAAAATTTGGGGTATTCAAGTTGTTTGCTTAATTATCTTCAGTATTCTTTGTCCTATTTTTTATTCAATAAATGGGATGAATATTAGTCAAATAATATTTTCATTTTGCTTTATTGAAGCAGTATTTACATTTTATATTGGTATTAGGAAAGAATTTAAATATAGAATTTTAGATCTATTACTAATTGATTTCATACTTTCAATAATGTCAATTACAAGTAGTTATGGATTAATTATTGGGTCTTTAATGTTTTTTGTATTTGCGTTATTTATTTTTAAGGCAAAACTATCAAAAAAAAGAAATATAGCTTTTATAGGTGCAGCAGCCTTTTTTATTGTTATAGCTCAAATAGTTAATTTTTTATTTGGAATGTTTGATATTAATTTTAACGTTATGCTTAACTTTGAAAATTTGAACAAATTTTCAACAGTAACATCCATTGAAAACTATAACGTTAATTCTAATGTAATAACAAATTTCCAAGCTAGCAACAATATGTTAGTGAGTATAATAAAGACTTTCTTAAGTAATTCTTGTTTACATATTTTATCATCAGCAATTGGGATATTTATATTAGACGCCATTGTCTTAATTCTAATTGCATTAACTAGTAAGAACTTTAAATATTTGTTTTTATTAATTTTACCTATATTAAATACTATATTTAATATAAATTATGATTGCTTAATATACTCTAATTATTTAGTTTTGATTTTCTTAGTAATTGTGTTGGTAATTTTTGTATTTAATAAAATATTTAAAGATGAAAAAATAATAATAGATTAGTAATGTATAATAGAAATGGAGTAAATTATGAAAAAAAAGATTAGTTTGTTACTTTTGATACCAATATATATTATAATGTTTGTTTTGAATAACTGCAGAGAAATTTTTTCAAACTATAAAAATGGCTTTTCATTATTTAAAGACATGCAATTTATTAATATATCATTCATTATAGCCTTATTTGCTTTCTTTGTTCTAATAATTTTTAGTAAAGAAAAAATTTTGAAAAATAAGACTTTTTGGTCATCACTCTTTGTAGTTTTATGCCTTAATTTATTAAATGGTATTTTTATAGGTAAGAATTTTGGCTATTATATAGTATTATATTTCTTTTTAATATTTGAAAGCTTTACTATGTCAAAGATTATTAAACAACGATTTAACATTTCAATATTTGTTATAACAATGAGTATTGTGATTTTTATGACAATTATTGCTTTGTTTAATTTGTTATTTATAGCTAAATATTGTATTGTAATTCTATTTGTAATTTCTCTTATATATTTACTTTATGATTATTTTAAAAATAATGGAGAAAAAATAGAAAGCGTAAATAATAGAAATCTTGGAATAGTTATATTTTCAGTTATGTTTGTTATATTTGTTATAGGCGGTATTAATAGATATGTTCATGTTTATGACGAATATTCTCATTGGGCTTTTGATGCTAAAGCTGTTATAGAATATGATAAATTAAGTACTTGTGAAGAAGTAATGTCTCCAACTAGGACATATCCACCAGCTCTTAGTGTGTGGCATTATTTTGTTAATATTTTTACTACAAGTTCTAATGAATCACATTTATACATAGGATTGTCAATTTTTATTCTAATAGCTTTAATGCCATGCTTTAGTTTTATAGAAAAGAAGAATAAAATATTGACACCAATTCTTGTAATTGCAGTGTATTTTTCTTGTTATCTATTTGGAAATGTATATAACTATACAAGCTTATATGCAGATTATGCACTTTCAGCTGTATTTGCTTCAGGAATAATATTTACATTAATATTTAAAGATGATGTTAAAAAGATGAAAAGGTATTTATTGCTCTCTTTAGGAATGTGTTGTATTATAAAACCTTCTGGAATTGTTCTTGCAGGAAGCTTTATTATTATAAAAATGTTAGCTGAAATTTTGTGTAATAGTGATCAAAATAGCAACTTAAAAGAAAGAGTGAAAGATACTATAAAAAAATGGTGGAAAGTTGGAGTAGTTTTATTATTAATATTTTTTGTTTGGAATTTATATACAAAGATATGTAACAACATATATAATAATTACTATGAATATACTCTATTGCCTCCATCACTTGAAACAAGTGTTTCTGCTAAACTTAACACATATACATTAGAGAAAACAATTTATAATCTAATTGGTTCATTTAAAGATGATATATTTTATGGTATCTTAAATATCAATCTATATCAATATTTATTAATTATGATTTCCTTTGGAATATTAATAATTTATTTAAGTAAAAAGAGGGAAAATAAAAACCTAAAGTTAATAGTTGCATATTCAATTGGCTATTTAATATTTTTTGCACTTACTTTTGGATCAATGTTTGTAATGTTTACTAAATATGAAGCTGAAAATTTGGCATCATTTGGAAGATATTTAAATCCTTTTCACTATGCAATACTTATTGTTTTTATAGTTACATTATTTAGAAATTTTGATTTAAATATTGCAAAGAAAAAGAGTGTATTTATTACATTAGCTCTATTTTTCTTAATAGCAAATATATCTTTTAGTAATATTTTATATTTTGTTTATGATTATGGAACTGATAGAAAACAAACATATACAGTAAGTAATCAAAGAAATGATAAGTTTGAAATTGTTAGGAAAAATACAGATAAAAATAGTCAAGTATACGTTTTAGATCAGGAGGATAAAGATGGTATAATGGCTATGTGGTATGCTAGATATTATTCATTTCCAAGAAGAGTAAATGCATCTTCAAGAGTTATAGGATGGAAGATAAGAACAAAAAATAATGTAGATGATTTACAGGATTGGGGTTTAAGAGCCAGTGATTTAGAAAAGCAATTATTTGATTATAAATTCGACTATTTGTTCTTGTATACATATGATGAAGAAATGTTTAAAGAAATTAACTATATGTTAGATGAACCATATAATAACGTTATTAACAAATATACTTTATTTAAAGTTACTAGAAATGAGGAAAATCAAACTGTAACATTAAGTCCAGTGGCATAAGAAAGGAGAGCTATTAAATCAATTTTGTGGTTTGATAGAAAAATTAATATGGAAAATATAAGAGTTTTATTAATTATACCAGCTTATAATGAGGAAGAAAATATTTTAAACACTTATAATGATGTTATAAAATATAATAAAGAAAATAATACCTCCTATGATTGTATTGTTATAAATGATTGTTCGACAGATAATACAAAGAAAATATTGGAAGAAAATAATATACCACATATAGATTTGATTCATAATTTAGGAATTGGAGGAGCAGTGCAAACAGGATATAAGTATGCTTACAATAATAATTATGATATTGCTGTTCAATATGATGGAGATGGTCAACATGACGTTAGTTATATTAAAAATATTATTGAACCAATAATAAATAACGAAGCTGATTTTGTTATAGGTAGCAGATTTATAAAGAAATTAAGTAAATTTAGAACTAGTGCATCAAGAAGAATGGGAATAAAGATTTTATCTTTATTTATAAAAATGGCGTGTGGCTCAAAAGTATATGATACTACAAGTGGATTTAGAGCTGTTAATAAGGAAATAATAAAAATTTTTTCAGAAAGTTATCCAACAGAATATCCTGAACCAATAACTACAGTTGAAGTGATAAAAAGAGGTTTTAGATTTAAAGAAGTTGCTGTTAACATGAAAGAACGCACTGGAGGAAAATCATCAATTCATGCATGGAAAAATGTATATTACATGTTAAATGTTTGCTTATCTATAGTTATAACCGGAACAAGGAGGTTTAAATAATTATGCAAAAAGGATTAATTATTCTTATGATAATATTTGCAGTTTTACTTTTTATTGTTATATTTTGTTTAATGAGAAAAAACAAAATTTCCGTTAAGTATGGCCTAATATGGTTTTTAGCTGCAATTTTTATTCTCTTACTTTCTATTTTGCCAAGCTTGATGGAAAGTATGGCAAACTTTTTGGGATTTGAATTATTATCAAACATGGTACTTTGTTTGTTTGTAGCTGTTTTGATGTTCATATCAATTGCTTTGACGGTAATGATAACAGGACAAAAAAAGAAAATTAAAATTTTAATACAAGAGGTATCTATTTTGAAACAAGAAGTTGAGAAAAAATCAAATTAGTTTGAGTTATTAAGGAGGAAAATATATGGATTATGATGTTTTAATTGTTGGTGCAGGATTTGCAGGAAGCACGCTGGCTCAAAAATTTTCAGAAGATGGGAAAAAAGTTTTAGTAATTGACAAAAGAGAACATATTGGTGGAAATATGTATGAGGAATTAAGAAATAATGGTGTTAGGGTTCATAAGTATGGGCCTCATATCTTCCATACTAACGATAAAGAGATTTTAGATTATTTAAAAAGATTTTCAGGATTTTATTTTTATGAACATCGTGTAATTGGATACATAGATGAAAATTATGTTCCAATACCTTTTAATTTTAAATCTTTAGAATTATTATTTGATGAAAAAGAATGTGCAGAAATAAAGGACAAGCTTTTAAAGAAATATGAAAATAAGAAAAAAGTTTCTATTTTAGATTTATTAAATGATGACGATCAAAAAATAAGTAAATTTGGTGAATATGTATATAATAAAGTATTTGTTAATTATACAGCTAAGCAATGGAATATCCCAATAGATCAAGTTGACAAATCAGTAATAAACAGGGTACCCGTTATACTTGGGTATGATGATAGATATTTTCAAGACACATATCAGTTTATGCCTAAAAATGGATATAATGAAATTTTTGAAAATATGTTAAAAAATGAAAATATAGATGTTAAATTAGGTGTAGACGCAAAAGAAATTATTAAAGTTGATACTAGCAAAAATGAGATTATATACAATGGAAAGAAATTTGAAGGAAAGGTTATATATACAGGTCCTTTAGACCAATTACTTGATTATAAATATGGTCCATTGCCATATAGATCTCTTACTTTAAAATTTGAGGATAGAGATGAAAACTATTATCAACCAACTTCAGTAGTTAACTATCCTAATGATAATGATTTTACAAGAATAACAGAATTTAAATACTTATCAAATCAAATAGTTAATAATAAAACTACAATTTTAAAGGAGTACCCTTTAACATATGATTATAGGAATAGTTCACATGTCCCATATTATGCTATATTTAATGAGGATAATCTTAATTTGTATAATAAATATAGAGAAGATGTAAGTAAAATAACTAATTTGTATTTGTGTGGAAGATTAGCCGAATATAAATATTATAATATGGATGCTGTAATAAGAAGAGCTTTAGATTTATATGAGGAAATAAAAGGAGAATAAAAATGAAAGAAAAAAAATTAAGTGTTATTGTACCATGTTATAAAGTTGAAAAGTACTTACCAAGATGTTTAGATTCTCTAGTTAATCAAACGCTTGAGGAAATCGAAGTAATATGCATAAATGATGGTTCACCAGACAATTGTATTAATATATTAAAAGAATATAAGGAAAAATATCCAGATAAAATTGTTATAATAGATAAAGAAAATGAAGGTGTTTGGAGGGGAAGAAAAGATGGAATTAAGATAGCAACGGGTGAATTTATAGGCTTTGTTGATAGTGATGATTACGTATCTCTAGAATGGGCTAAAAAGTTGTATGATGCAGCAAAAGCTAAAGATGCAGATATATCTGTTTGTGGTTTTGATCGTATAGATATGGATACGGGAAAATTATATTCAAGAGAAATGTGTAAGTCAGAGAAAACAGTAATAAATATGGAAAAAAATCCTGAAGATACTTTAATGATAAATGGAGCTCCATGGAATAAAATATATAAAGCTTATCTCTTAAAGGAAATGGCAGAACTTGAACATCCTCCAAAAATATTAGACGATATGATGTTTTTATTACTTATATATATAAATGCAAAAAAAATTGTGTTTATACCAGATAGTTTGGTATATTATATGGTAAGAACAGATTCAATAATAAATACAATTAAAGAAGAAAAAGTAGATTCTACATATCAAGCGATGATAGAAGTAAGAAGAGTGTACGAACAAAGCGAGAATAGATCTAGAATGTTGCCAGTTTTGGATGGTATGGCATTCTTACATTTAGGAGTTTCTTTGATGTTTAGGCTTTCAAATGATCCTGAATGTAATTTGAAAAAGGCTATAAAAAAGAACAATAAATTTTTAGATGATTACTTCCCAACGTGGAGACACTTAAGATATATTAAAATCTCATATATGTTCAAACATGGATTTAGTAATTTTAAATTGTGGGTTATGAAAGTGTTCTACAAGTTACATTTCTTTAGAGTTTTTCTAAAAGTGTATAATTTTATGATTAATAAATTAAAAGTAGATATAAAATGGTAGAGGGGAGTTACTATGAAGATAGTTATGGTATGTATTTACCTTTTATTAACTCTTTCAGGACTTGTGCTTATAAAAAAAGGTGCAAATCCTGGAAAAATTAATGCAAGTAAAAAAGAAATTGGGTTATCAATTAGCCCAATTAGTGCTTTAGGCTTTTTGTGTTACCTATGCAGTTTTTTACTTTTTACAAAAATTGTAGTAATTTTTGATTTAAGTTATATTATGCCAATTGTTACAGGAATAGTGCAGATAGCAACCTTAATTGTTGCTAAAATTTTCTTTAAAGAAAATTTTAATTTAAAGGCTATAATTGGAGCAAGTCTAATAATAATTGGTGTTTTAATAATGAATATATAAGGGGGAAGATTTTATTATGAAAAAGATGATTTTAGTAATTTTATATATCCTCCTTACAATTACAGGATTGGTTTTAATGAAACTAGGAGGAAATACTGGTAGTATATTAATTGAAAATATGAGCTTTTCATTTACTATGAATTTTATAAGTTTAATTGGATTTATAAGTTACATACTTAGTTTTTTATTATTTACAAATATTGTTGTAAAATTTGATTTGAGTTATATTATGCCTATAACATCCGGGCTTATACAGGTACTGACTTTATTATCTGGCTTCTTTATTTTTAATGAAATAATTTCTACTAAAGGAATAATTGGTGCAAGCTTGGTCATTTGTGGAATAATAGTAATGAATATAAAGGTAAAAAAAGGAAACGATAAAATTCAAAGTGACGATGTAAAACAAAATTAAATTTAATAATTTTTTATGGAGAAAAATATGAAAAAAATAACTTTTCTAATGTTACATTTAAATTATGGTGGCATTGAAAAGCAAGTAACAACACTTGCAAATGAACTTTCAAAAGAATATGAAGTTGAAATAATATCACTTTATGATATATTATCGGGAGAGTCTTTTTATCAATTAGACGATAAAGTAAAGGTTAAATATATCTTCAACTTTGGACCAAATAAAGATAAAATAAAGGCTGCTCTAAAAAAATTTAAACTAATAACATTGATAAAGCAGTTGTGCAAGGCTTTAAAAATACTTTACACAAAATACTTTGGGTTTGGGAAGATAATTAAAAATTTAAATACTGATATTTTAATTTCATCACGAATTGAATTTTCTAAGCAAATTAAAAGAAATGATATAATTACAATATCTCAAGAACATTCCTTTATTGATAATGAAAAATATATAAAAAAAGTTAGGAAATCTTTTAAACATATAAAATATCTGATTGTAATGACAAAAGGTGCTAAAGAAAAATATGATGAATGGTTAAAGAATGAAAAGATAAAACCAGAAGTCATTGTTATACCAAATATTATAAAAGAAAATAAATCAGGAAAGATTTCTAATCTTAATAACAGACAAATAATTAGTGTTGGTAGACTTGAAGATGTAAAAGATTTTTATACGCTTATACTTGTTTTTTCCGTTATAGTAAAAAAATATCCTAATTATATTTTAAAAATAATAGGAGAAGGAAGCATGAGAGAAAAGTTAGAAGAACAAATTAAAAAATGTAATCTTCAAAAAAATGTTATCTTAACTGGTAGGCGTACGGAAAATGAAATAAATAATGAGCTAATTAAATCCGATGTTTTTGTACTAACTTCAAAGAGTGAGAGCTTTTCACTTGTTTTATGTGAAGCTATGAATTTTGGAGTGCCATGTATTGCTTTTGATGTGGATGTTGGACCAAGAGAAATTATACAAGATGGGAAGAATGGATTTCTAATTGAAAATAGAAACGTAGATTTAATGATAGAGCGATTAGACGAATTACTTTATAATATTTCCCTTAGAAGATTTTTAGGTTCGAATTCATATAATGTCGCCAAAAATTATTATTCGGAAAATATTATAAATAAATGGAAAAATATTTTTGGGGGAAATTAAATGGAAAAATTAAATATTACTTTTTGCAGTTATCCTGATTTTGGAGGGAATGCTAAAGCATTATATGAATATATGAAAAAAAGATATAAAGATCAAATGAATCTTGTTTGGATTGTGTATAATGACGAGTCTGTCATGAATTTAAAAAAAATTGGCACAAAGGCTATACTAATTGGAAGTGATGAATTTAAAGAATATATTCCAAAAACAGATGTGTTTTTTACAACGCAAGGAAATTTAGATGGAGATAAACTTAAAGCAAAAAATTCAATTTATATTGAACTATGGCATGGAATTGGACCAAAACCAATAGGCTTTGCCTGTGACAATCCTTCAAAAGAAGATTTAAAAGGATATAAAAACATAAGTCAAATAGTAGATTTGTTTATTGTTCCTAATGACTTTTGGAGAGTAGTTTATTCATCTATTTTTAATGTTGAAATGAATAGAATAAAAAGTTTAGGGATGCCTATTTTGGATTATTTTAAATATTCTAATGGTTATAATAATTTGGAAAAAGTTTTAAATAAAAGTTTAAACAAATATAAAAAAATTATAATGTATATGCCAACCTTTAAAAATGGATTTAATCATAATGATATTACAATTGATAATG
>OJNX01001827.1_pt1 | contig 10633 bp, 9 predicted proteins | sample 1598021 | NCBI WGS metagenome assembly OJNX01 (sample SAMN01915227, study PRJEB22387) | human gut metagenome | isolation source: stool | host: Homo sapiens | place: USA | reverse complement strand
ATATTTTGTAGAAGTTTTTTATTCATATATTGACAAGTGTTCAAATATAATATATAATGGATCTGAAAACAAAAACTAAACAAAATTATAATTAAAAAGTGAGGAGAGAGAAGTGAATACTTTTTGTAAAACTTTGGGCTTTTACGCCCCTAATACTAGATTTAAACCAACGTCTAGCTATCTTATACAAAGACAAAATAAACTTTTGGTATTAGATGCAGGGGTTGGTATAAAATCAAAACTTATAGAATATGTAGTAGGCAATAATATTTTACCAGAAAATATAACAATTGTAATTTCTCATAATCACATTGATCATGTAGCAGGTCTATTTTCCATTGGGGATTTTATGATTGAAAATTTTCTAAATAGGAAAATAAAAGTATATATGAGTGATACATCAGAAAAATTTTACGATTGGTACGGTAAAGTATTAAAGAAGTATTCTTCTGTATTTGAAGTAAGTGTACTTGATGAGAATAGCAAGTTCTATTTTTGCGATATGTGTGTTGAATTTTGCAAAACTAATCATTGCGAAGACAAAATAAAAAGCTATGCAATTAAGATATCATCAAATTACAGTAGTTTTGTATATACTTCAGATATAGCATCTGTAGATAATAAACTTAAAAGGTTTATATCAAATACTGATGTTGTGATGGTAGATAGTGGTAACCCTGTAAAAAGAATAAAAACATTATCTGGCTATCACGGAATCACAAAAGAAAATGTATACAATATTTTGGAAAAATCAGTAAGAAAGGTATGCTTAACGCATATAAAGGGTTGCTTTAGCACACAGGATTATATTAATTCACTTTATCCTGATACAAAAGAGTATGTAAGTGTTGTAAAAAGCAATAATGAATTTGATATTTTTACAGGAGAAGAAAATAAAAAATATCCGCATATTTTAACGAGTTTAGCATAAAATGACTGGTGAATAATTTATTCACCAGTCATTTTTTTCTTCTCTATTTTTAAAATTTGTTCATATAGTTTTTCTTCTCTTTCTGAAATTTCATCTGGCATATCAATATGTACTTTTAATAAAAGATCGCCTCTTTCCTCATCTTCAGAAACATAACCTTTTTTATCCACTTTTATTATTTCGCCATTTTTTAAATGCTTAGGAAGAGAAACAAATATAGTTTCTCCAAAAAGTTTTATTTTGTATTTTCCTCCTATTACAGCAAAAGCTGGTGTAAGTGTAATGTCTTTTTTTAAATTAATTCCATTTAATTTAAATTCTTCATCTTGTATTAGTTTTACATGAATAATTAAATCACCATTTTTACCACCATTTTTGCCAGGATTTCCAAGTGCAGCAAGTCGTATGCTATCACCATTTTGAATACCTATTGGAATGTTAACTGAGAACGTATTTAATCCTGTTTTATATGATTTAATAGCAATTTTCTTTTCAGCTCCGAAAAATCCTTCTTCAAGACTTACTTCAATATTTGAAATTATATCTTTGCCCTTTTCAGGTTTTTGTTTAGGCTTTTTTTCATCCTTTGTAGAATTAGGTGCGTTATTAATATCACCGAAATTTTGTGCTTCATCTTTTTTTAAGCCTAGTATTGTACTTAATAAATCATTTATTACATTAACACCAGATTTAAATTCATATTTAACGTTTGAAAGACTTGAATCTGCATCTACAATTCCATAGCCATATTTTGCTACTTGTCTATCATATTTTCTTCTTTTTTCATCATTGGTTAAAACATCGTAGGCTTCATTTATATCTTTAAACATACTTTCTGCTTCTGGAGTTTTGTTAGTATCTGGATGATATTTTTTCGCAAGTTTTCTAAATGAATTTCTTATCTCATCTCTTGAACTTTTTCTATTTATATTCAATATTTCATAGTAATTTTTATACTTCATATATGTGTCCCCTTTAGTATTTCAACTTTTTTACATTATATCACAAATTCTTTAAAATTCAATAATTTTGGCTTGCTTTTTTGTTTTTTTTCTAGTATAATAAAGTGGTATTAAATGGAGGTATGAAAATGGACATTAATGATGAAAACTTTTTATCGTCACAAACAATTGTGCCTGTGAAAATTGAGGAAGAAATGAAAAGGTCATACATAGATTATGCTATGAGCGTTATAGCCTCTCGTGCACTTCCGGATGTTAGAGATGGCTTAAAGCCTGTACATAGAAGAATTTTGTATTCTATGAGTGAGCTTGCACTTTGGCCTGAAAAACCTTTTAGAAAGTCAGCAGGTATTGTTGGTGAGGTTATGGGAAATTATCACCCACATGGTGATGCTGCAATTTATGATGCACTTGTTCGTTTATCACAAGATTTTTCACTTAGATATCCAGTTGTAAATGGACATGGTAACTTTGGATCAGTTGATAACGACCCTCCAGCCGCTATGAGGTATACAGAAGCAAAATTACAAAAAATAGCACTTGAAATGTTAACAGATATAGATAAGGATACAGTTGATTTTGTACCAAACTATGATGATAGATTAAAAGAACCATCAGTTTTACCTGCTGCATTTCCTTACTTGCTTGTAAATGGTTCTTATGGTATAGCTGTTGGAATGGCATGTAATATTCCACCACACAATTTAACAGAGGTAATAAATGGTGTATGTGCACAAATTGATAATCCAGAAATTACAAATGAAGAACTAATGCAATATATTAAAGGCCCAGATTTTCCAACAGGAGCAACTATTGTTGGAAAAGAAGGAATAAAGAATGCATATACAACAGGTAGAGGAAAAGTTTGTGTAAGATCAAAAGCTGAAATTGAAGAAGATTCAAGAGGAAGATATAAAATAGTTGTTACTGAAATACCTTATCAAGTAAATAAAGCTCAAATGATTAAAGATATTGCAAAACAAGTTCAAGATAAGGTGATAGAAGGTATATCAGATCTTAGAGATGAATCAGATAGAGAAGGTATTAGAATAGTATTTGAATTAAAAAGAGATGCTAACCCAAATGTTGTGCTAAACCTTTTATATAAACATTCTCAATTACAAACAACTCAAAGTATGCTAATGCTTGCTCTTGTTGATAATCAACCAAGAGTATTAAAGCTAAATGAAATATTACATTATTATATAAAACATAGAGAAGAAATTGTAGTTCGTAGAACTAAATTTGATCTTGCAAAAGCTGAAGCAAGGCTTCATATTTTAGAAGGCCTTAGAATTGCAATTGATCATATTGATGAAATTATAAAAATAATTAGAGCATCATATGACGATGCAGCTGAAAGATTAATGAAAAATTTTGGACTTGATGAAATCCAAGCTAACGCTATTCTAGAAATGAGACTTAAAACATTATCTGGATTACAAAGAGAAAAAATTGAAAATGAATATAACGAGTTACTTGAACTTGTTGCTAAATATAGAGCAATCCTTGCAGATGAGCACTTAGTAACAAATATTGTAAAAGAAGAACTTCAAGCTGTAAAGGAAAAATATGGCGATGAGAGAAGAACAGAAATTGTTCACGGTGAAGGTGATATCGACATTGAAAGCTTGATAAAAGAAGAAACTAATGTTGTTACACTTACTCATTTTGGATACATAAAGAGAATAGCTGCTGATACATATAGAAGCCAAAAACGTGGAGGAAAAGGACTTACAGCAATGAATACACGTGAAGACGACTTTGTAGAGCACTTATTTGTAACGTCTACTCATGATTATATTATGTTCTTTACAACTACAGGTAGAGTATTTAGACTTAAGGCATATGAAATTCCAGAAGCTGGTAGAACAGCTAAAGGAATGGCAATTGTAAATTTACTACAACTTGGACAAGGTGAAAAAATTGCAGCTGTAATACCTGTTCATGACTATAACGATGAATTATTCGTACTTATGGCTACAAGAAATGGTCTTATAAAGAAAACGAAACTTTCTGAATATTCTAATATACGTAAAACTGGAATTCAAGGTATAACTTTAAAAGAAGATGATGAACTAATAGATGTAAGAATTACAGATGGAAATACAAGCATTATAATGGTTACAAGACAAGGTATGTCAATTAGATTTAAGGAAGAAGAGGTAAGAGCTGTTGGAAGAACTTCTATGGGTGTTAAGGGTATAAATCTTTCAAAAGATGATAAAGTTGTTGGTATGGAACCAATTAAAAATGATGAAGATTATATACTTGCAATAACTGAAAATGGTTTTGGAAAGAGAACTGAAGTAGAAGAATATAGAGAACAAGCAAGAGCAGGTAAGGGAATTTTAACTTATAAAACTACAGCTAAAACCGGACATATCATTGGAGTACAAATAGTAAATGATAAGGATGATGTTATGCTTATAACTGACACTGGTGTTGTAATACGTATAAATGTAAAAGATATTAGTGTACTTGGTAGAAATACACAAGGTGTAACTTTAATGAGAACATCAGATGGAGGTAAAGTTGTAAATATTGCTAAAATACTTACTGAAGAAGAAACTGAAAATATATAACCTATAATTAAAAAGGCCGCCTTGTAAAAAGTCGGTCTTTTAGCTTAGTAAAGAGGATTTTTTAATTACTTTACATTTTTTTTAATTCATGGTATAATAATTATGTTAAAGTATTTCAAATAGTCGCTTGATTTATTCAAGAGGAAAGTCCGGACACCGCAGGGCAATAGTGCTAGATAACGTCTAGTGAGGGTGACCTTAAGGAAAGTGCAACAGAAAATAACCGCCACATATTGTGGTAAGGGTGAAAATGTGAGGTAAGAGCTCACAAAATGCTATAGAGATATGGCATTGGTGTAAACCCCACTTGGTGCAACACCAAAAAAGAAAGGTAAAGACGGCCCGTCATCTTTCGTGGTTGGTGGCTTGAAATATACAGCAATGTATATTCTAGATAAATGACTATTTAAAACAGAATCCGGCTTATGAAATACTTTAACAAAAGCCTATCTTTTAAGATGGGTTTTTTATTGACATTTTTTGAGGTTTGTATTATACTTTATTATATGGAAGAAATGAGTGATTTATATGGAATTTAAAGCCTTAGATGGTAAAAATGTAGAAATTGAAGTAAACGGTGAAAAATTTTTAAGACATGCCGTACAAACACATTATATAAAACTTGGGGAAAGTTATATAGATATTATAGAAAAATATGTAAAACCAATATATGAAGAAGATGATATAGTTTCAATTAGTGAGAAAATAATCTCTTTGTGTCAAAAAAGGGTTGTATATAAAAAAGATATGAAAGTAGGTCCACTTGCAAAATTTTTATCAAAATTTGCTATGAGATCTGATGCAGGATGTGGAGTAGATAATCCATATAAAATGCAATTTGCAATTAATCTTTGTGGAAGATTAAAGGTAATATGGGCTGCAATAGCAGGTGGAGTATGTAAATTATTCGGTAAAAAAGGTGTATTCTATGAAATTACAGGCCCCGAAGTTAGTGGTCTTGACGGATTTTATGGACATGTTTTTGAAGAATATAATGATTTTGGAATAAGAATACCAGAAAATTCAACAGGTGTTTGTAATGAAATATATGAAAAATTGGGAATTAAAGCAATGATAGTAGATGCAAATGATTTTAATGCTGAAATTTTAGGTAAATCAGATGTTATAAAATATAACGATGAAGAACTTGCAAAAATGATAAAAGATAATCCAGCAGGCCAGGAAAAAACACTTACACCTATTGTTTTAATTAGAAGAAAAAAGTAATTTAGATAAATAATTTAGTATATAATAAAAATGTATAGGAACCCGTATAATGTAATTTATATATAATAGTATTATGTTATAGCGGTTGGAGGATTTTATGTCAAAAAATAAGAATAAAGAGGGAGAATTAGAAAAAAGAAATGACAGCAAACAAAAAGAAAATAGAGATTTTGATGATATAGATAAAAAAAATCAGATAACAGTTGCAGGGGAAAATAAGATTTCTAAGATCTCGAATAAAATTAGCAAAAAAAGTAAAATTGTTTTTTTATCCATTATAGGTGTTATTTTATTTTTATGTATTATTTTTGGAATATTTACATGTGTTAATAAACTAAATAATAAGGTATATAAAAATGTATATTTATTAGGTGATAATTTTTCAAATAAGACATCTGAAGAAGTTGTTGAAATAATAAATAATAAATCTAATGAATTAAACTTAAATGAAAAAATTGATGTATATCAAAACGGTGAAAATATATATACAGTTAAAGCAGAGGACGTCGACTTTAAATTTGATGTTGATAAAACAGTGCAAAGTATAATGGAGTATGGTAGAAATAGTAATCTATTTGTTAATAATTTCAAAATACTAAAAGCAAAGTTTTCAAAAGTAGAAATTGAACCTAGTTACTCGTATGATGGAGAAAAATTAGATAATGTATTAAAAAATATAGATTTATCAATAAAAGATAGGTTTGTAGATGACTCATATAGTTTAGATGAAAAAGGTGCTAAACTTGTAATTGTAAATGGAAAAACAGGTAATTCAATAAATTATGATGAAGAAAAAAATAATGTGATAAAAGCATTTGAGGACAGTAACAAAAATACATATGACCTAAATATAGAAAGAAGATCTCCACAAAAACTTGATGTGGATAAAGTATATAGTGAGGTTAAAAGAGAAGCCAAGGATGCATATATAGATAAATCCGTATCACCACAAAAATATGTTGCAGAGGTTGTTGGATTTGATTTTGATGTAAATAAACTAAAAGAATTACTGGACCTTCCAGAAAATAAAGAAGAAGGAAAAACTATCGAATTTAGTGTAAATAAAATTGAACCTAAAGTAAAACTTGTTGATATATCAGCAGACTTGTGCAAAGATAAACTTGCTGGTTATACAACTTATTTTCCAGCAGGAAGCTATGCAAGAAGTAATAATCTAAAAATTGCTTTATCATATATGAATGGAGTTGTTGTTTTGCCAGGTGAAACTTATTCATATAATAACAATATAGGAGATACAACAGCTTCAAAAGGTTACCAGGCTGCTGCCACTTTCAAAGGTGGAACAACTGTAGATGAAATGGGTGGAGGAATTTGCCAAACAGTATCTACGTTGTATAATACTGTTTTGATGGCTAACCTTGAGATAGTAGAAAGACACCAGCATGGTCTTCCGGTTGGTTATGTTCCTCCTAGTAGAGATGCTACAGTGTATAGCCCAGTTTTGGATTTTAGATTTAAAAATAACAGGGAAACACCTATAAAAATTGTAACATCATTTTCATATGGTGGAAGTTTAAATGTAAGTATATATGGAACTAAGCAAGATAATGATCCTGAAGTTATACTATCACAGACAACAACGGGAACAATCCCATATACAACAAGATACGAGTATGATAATAGTATTCCGTATGGTAGGCAAGTTGTCACAACTGCAGGAGTGAATGGATATACCTCTGAGAGTTACATAACAAAAAAATTAAATGGGCAAGTTATAAGTTCTGGCTTACTTTCAAGAGATAAATATAACGCTCAACAACAAGTTATAAAAATTGGAACTGGTGGGAGCTAATAGATAATCGTTGACATTTAAAACTAATGTCAACGATTATTTTACATAAAAAAGGATAAAAAACATAAAAAAATTAAAAAAATCTATTGATATTATTATATATATATAGTATAATTATATTTAGGGTAGATGTAATCTAAGAAAGAGGTAGGATATGGAACCTTTAATACAAATGAATAAATTTGAAGTTGTTGATATGCCAGGAATGAGCACAATTGCCTTTTTGGTAGAAAAAAATGAGGAAGAGTATAAAAAAGGAAATGCACTTTTGTCTTTGCAAAAGATAGAATGTATTGATACGAATGAAAATGGTAGAATTAGAAAGGAATTTAATTTAATAAGGCCAAATAATGATGAGAAGCAACTTATAGTACTTCTTACTCTTACTAACTCTAAAGCAATACTTAGTACTGGAGAATTAAATTCTGAAGGATTCAGGGCGATAGAAACTAATGTGCCACTAAGTTATGGCTCTTTATACAATCAAGAAGGTGTAGAGTATAAAGAAGTGGAATATACACCAAATATGAAAAGGACATTTTCAATAATAGATACTCAAACAGGTGAAGAGGTAAAACCTGTATTATATACTGATCCAGTAACTGGAAAGGTTAAAGGTAAATGCAAAATTTTACCACATAAACCATATATAGTATTAGAGTTAAGGTTTGATGAGGAAAAATAATTCAGAAATATAGTAATAGAAGTAGTTTAAATGTAGTAATAAATGTAGTTGAAGGAGGAATTTTAATATGATAAAAGGAGCAGTAAGTGCAAGAGCTGTTGCATTGCAAGATTTACTTAGTGACTTAAAAGTACTTGATAAAAAAACAATAAGTTTAGGTGTCTTAAATTTAGAAATTGACGAACAAACTAAAAGAACATTAGAAGAGGAAATTGAACAAAAACATAAAGCACAAATTGAGGAGTTTGCAGAAAAAGGAGTTCAAGTTCAAAATAATAATAATGTTCGCAGTGTTGCTAATAAATCTATTGATGATGGGGAAGATGAACCAATAATACCAAGATAACAAAAGAATTTTAAGAGGTTGAAGTGATATGGAACAAAAAATTAAAAAGTTATGGAAAGAATTTATACCGTTTTTAATAGTCTACGCTTTATTTGATATAGTAATCGTAGGCTCTTTGTTCGTGTGTGCACATGGGGCAAAGGAAGCAGGAGAGAGTATACTTTCTGCTTGTATAGAGGGACTAATTAAAAATATAACAAATTTTAAGTTTATAACAGCAATTGGTTTAGATTTTTTCGGATTTATAAAATGGTCATTTTGGACTTTAATAATTACAATTATATTGTTTATTGCATGGAAAATAAAGTTCGCAAAAGAGAGCGAATATGATGGTATAGAAAGCGGATCAAGTGATTGGTCAAAACATGGAGAAGAATATGAAAAAACAAGTGATGGTAGAGAATTATTAAATAGAAAGTCAGGATTTATTTTAAGTAAAGATCATTATCTAGGAACTGATCTAAAAAAGGTTTTAATTAATAAAAATGTTCTAGTAGTTGGACGGATCAGGAGCTGGTAAATCAGCCTGTTATATTAAACCTAATATTTTACAGTGTCTGGGTTCATATGTAATAACAGATCCTAAGGGAGAATTATATAGGGAAACATCAGGATATTTAAAAGCAAATGGGTATGAAGTTAGGGCTTTTAATTTAGTAAACCCTGAATATAGTGATAGATATAATCCACTTGCACATATAATTGACCATCAAAGTGTGGATGTAATTGCACATACTATAGTAATGGGAACAAAAAAAGAAGGAGCTGGTTCAACCGATCCTTTTTGGGATGAAACTGCAAAAATGCTATTAAAAGCTGCAATATATTATGTTATATCTGTATTACCAGAAGAAGAACAAAATTTATCGAGTTGTATAAATATAATTAGAGCTGGTGGAGCAGATGATACAGTATTTAAAAAATTATTTATTGATGAGTTAAAACCTGAACATCCTGGAAGAAAAGAATATGAAAACTTTAGTACAGCGGCAGATAAAACAATGCAAAGTATTGTTGTATCAACTATTGCTAAAATTACAGCGTTTGATACACCTGCAATGCAAAAAATTACCACATCAAACAATATAGATTTTGATGATTTAGGTAATAAAAAAGTTGCACTATTTGTTATAACTTCAGCTTCAGACAGTACGTATGATTTTATATCTACAATATTCTTTAGTCAAATGCTACAAAAACTTTATTTGCAAGCGGATAGAAACGGTGGTACATTGAATCACCAAGTGTATTTCTTACTTGATGAATTCGCAAATATTGGACAAATACCTGATTTTAACAAAAAGCTTAGTACTACAAGAAGTTTAGGTATAAGTATTTCGATTGTTGTTCAATCTTTAGATCAACTTGAATCGTTGTATAAAGACACATATGAAAATATAATTGGTAACTGTGATACTCAACTATTCTTGGGAAGTCAATCAATAAAAACTTGTGAGTATTTTTCTAAGAGTTTAGGACAAAAAACAATAAGAGTAAAGAATAAATCTGTAAATAAAGATAAGGATGAAAGAGAAAAACAAGGAGTTTCTATTAGCCATCAACAACAAGGAAGAGACCTTATGACAGTTGATGAACTTAAACGTTTGGATCCAAATGAAGAAATACTTTTAGTTAGAACATTAAAACCAATAAGGGCAAAAAAAGCATGGTATTTTAAATATCATCCGATGAGAGACGTAGCAAAGCAATATGAAATTCATAATATATCTGAGATGCCAAAGACTGATGATGTGCCTGTAAAAGTTATGGACGTAAGAGAACATCTAAGAAAAAGGGAAGAAAAAGCAAGGCAGATTTTGGAACAAAGAAATATAAATAAGGTAAATTCACAACCTTCACAAAAACCTGTAGAATCATTTAGCCCTTCTTATACATCAGAAAGTACAGGTAAAGAACAACAAACAAATGATACAGGATTTGATTTACAAAAAGAGCTTGAAAAGAAATTTGATGAATTATTTGGAAGTAATAATTAAAAATGAGCACTAAGCATTTAAATGCCTAGTGCTTTTTTATATTATAGGAAAAATCGATTTTAAGTATAATATATAAATTACCATGCC
>OJNX01001816.1_pt1 | contig 10678 bp, 8 predicted proteins | sample 1598021 | NCBI WGS metagenome assembly OJNX01 (sample SAMN01915227, study PRJEB22387) | human gut metagenome | isolation source: stool | host: Homo sapiens | place: USA | reverse complement strand
GCTTTGTATTTTTCAATAAATGCATCTGTATCTCCATCTGTTCCGGAAATGTCATTCAGTCCAAGTGCCAGAAAGAGGACTTCCGGCTTTAACTCTGCTGCTGTCCTGATCAGATCACCGGTCTGATCAAGGTGCATTCCTTTTTCCGCTACAACCTTAGAAGTATCAAGCACATCATATACGGTAAAACCGGTTGTGATCGAATCTCCGAGAATCACCGCATGCGCAAATTTTTCGGACAACGGACGGTTCTGCCAGTCCTCTGTCGCCTGTTTTTCTTCTTTCTCAATATTTGAAATTTTGGTCTCCACCTCAGATACATCTGCTTTTTCCAGCTTCTTGATTGCTTTTACTCCTGCTGATGTATTCACCTTATCTGTTCCAAGATGCGAAAGACCAATACTTACGATTACAGTCAGTACAACAACCGTTCCTGCAATTTCCATCAGAATTTTTTTTCTTCTTTCTTCTGCCTGATTTTCTTTCTCCATCGTTCTTTTCTTCATGCTATGCATCCTATCTTTTATTAAAATATGAGTTTCATTTTCATTGAATCATGTGATAAATACTCTAACCTATTCATTTTACTTTCTTCTATTATAAAAGTCAAATCTTTAATAATGCCAAAATCACCAAATGTGCAGGGTAAAACACGTAAAAAAAATACTTTTTCACAAGAAAATGTTTCTGTGATTTTTTTCCGTTATAAAATACCAAAACACAGCCTCCCGCTGCCAGTACTGCAATCATTGCCCCTGCTCCAGCTGCGATTCCTGCAACTCCCGGAAGTTCTGCTGTCACCGTAATCCCCAGAACAAGTGCTGCAATAAAAAAAGCCTTTTTCCGGCGCTTTGGATCCTCTCCTGCCCGGTAAAACCAAAGCGTATACAATGGAGCCAGAATTGCCCAGTCACAGATACTGCTTACTGCTATAATTCCCAATACAACCAGACTTTTCTTTCCCGGATCTGATATTTTTTCCTCTGCGATCATCAGACACAGGCACAGAAAAAGTGTAAATATCATATTTAAAGTATACCACGGTGCCAGATGATTCCGCGCAAATGCCAGATAATACGGAAGCTGTGAAATGACAGCAAAGATCAGCAGTCTTCCGGCATATTTTTTTACTGACCTTGTATAACGGTATCCTTCAACCAGAAACCAGCACATGACCGGTGCTGTAAAATAACCGATATCCTTTAGTGCTTCGCAGGCAAAGGTTCCTGGTTGCAGAAATATATTTGCAACGTGATTGAGCAGCATAGTAAACACTGCAATGTATTTGATCTGATCCCGGTTTAATTCTATTTTCATCTTGTTATCCATCCTTTTTCTTTTCCGTATTGTATCAAATTCTTATGCATATCTCAAGATTTATGCTATACTGATACTATTACACTGATGACGGGAGGAAGTCTATGCTTATTTTTTCTCTGGATACAAAAAAATGCATGAACGCACTTTTACTGCATCCTGCATTTGATTCCTTTTTATTTATTGAAGGAGATATCACAACTTTTAATACCTTTCAATTTAACGGACGACTGAAAAAAGATTTCTTCAGTGCTGAAGAAAAAGAAGCTCTAGATGACCGGGAATATGCTCTCTGGAAGGAACTTCGCGAGTTTTGCCTTTCTCTGATCAAAGGAAAGCGTACTCCGCTGGGATTTCATTTTGTTCTTTCTATGTCAGCACCAAATATTGCACGGCTTCTCGAACAGGAACATCTTTCATTTGCTCCGGCAGATGTGCAGGGACTGTACCTGAATTTTAAATATGACGGGACAAAACTTAGCTGTACGACAGGAACATCTATGAACCTGTTCACGCTGGACAAATCACTGGAGCAGGCATGGGACAAGATGGCGCAGCGGATTTTTGCAAAGTACGAGATTCCGTTTGAAGTTGAGTAAAATTTTGAAAAGAGTGATGAGATAAAGAGCATAAAATACTGTATGCAGTATTTTATGCTCTTTGTCTTTCTACTGTTAATGACCTCGTTGGCAAAATTCTTACACAATGCCTCAACTCGGAATTGCAAGAAGACGGTCGGCGGGTTCCGGAAAATCCGGAACCTTGGACCTGGTTCTGGGTAAATTCAGATATATGTTCCGTTTCTTATACGTGGGTAATGATTGCTGTCAGTAATTCCTGGAATTGCTCAGCCACCCGGTCGGCGGTTTGTTGGACTTCCTGGTGGTTCAGATGTTGTGATGTCATGCCGGCGGCGAGGTTGGTGATACAGGAGATGCCACAGACTTCGATTCCCATGTGGCGGGCAGCGATCGTCTCGCAGGCGGTGCTCATGCCTACGGCATCAGCCCCACAGGTGCGGTACATACGGATTTCTGCCGGAGTTTCATAAGATGGACCGGTAAGCTGAAGGTATACACCTTCTTTCAGAGGAATGCCGAGTTTTTGGGCTTCTTTCTTTATGATCTGCTGCATCCGTTCACTATAGGCTTCACTCATATCCGGAAAACGGGTTCCAAGTTCTTCGACATTGGCACCGATCAGTGGATTAGGGATTCCACTCATAATCTGGTCTGTGATGAGCATGAGATCGCCCGGATGGAATCCGGTATTGATTCCGCCTGATGCATTGGTAAGAATCAGCTTCTTTGCGCCTAACATTCCCATCAGCCGCACCGGAAGCACCACATCTGTTACCGGATACCCTTCATAATAATGCACACGTCCCTGCATGATCACAACCGGAACTTCTTTTACATAACCAAATACAAATTGTCCTTTATGTCCCACCACTGTCGACACCGGAAAACCTTCAATTTCTGTATATGGAATGATCTGTTCTATCTTGATTTTTGATGCGTATTCGCCAAGACCGGAGCCCAGAATCACTGCCACTTCCGGTTTAAAATTCGTTTTTTGGAGAATGCTTTTCCGGCATATTTCCAGCTTTTCATAAATTTCATTGCTCATACAGAATTCCTCTTTTCTATTATTCTTCAGAGTCAATCCTCTCTGTTTGTAGTTTCTTTATTTCAGCATTTTGCAAATTTTATCTTTTATAGAATCATCGGCAAATGCAGTATCAATTGCATTTTTCATCATCAGAAGGATTTCTTCGTCCCGGATTCCATAATTTTTCTGAATAAATTCCAGTTCTTTCGTAAGGCTGGTGTTACTTACCGTTCGGTTATCTGTGTTGACCGATACTTTTAACCCTGCATCCAGAAATTCCCGCATCGGATATTCCGCCATGCTGTTTACAGATTTGGTCTGTAAATTGCTGATCGGACACATCTCGATACCAATACCTGCTTTTTTGACCATTTTCCGGATCTCCTGGTTGCCACGCATCGCGATCCCATGCCCGATCCTTCCAGCTCCCACGTTTATCGAATCTATGACATTCTGTGGATTTCCACATTCTCCGGCATGGAGTGTAAATGGCATTCCCATCTTCTTTGTCTCTGTAAAAATATCCATAAATTCAGACATCGGATACAATGCTTCTGCTCCTGCAAGATCTGCTGCACAAACTCCGGATCCCAGATATTCTCTTGCCGTCTTGATCATCCGCATATTATCCTCAGTGCTGTGATGCCGCATTGCACAGACGATCACACCATACTCGATTCCAAAATCTTTTTTCCCCTGCTCCATTCCGCTGATTACTGCTTCGATCACCTTCCGGCTGTCCATCTTTTTTGTCTCTGACAGAAGTGGAGCAAAACGGATCTCCGCATAACAGACATTTTCTTCGTTCATCTGGGAGAGCAGATCATACGCAGCTCCGGAAAGTCCCTCTTCATCCATAATACATCTGCCGGGAAGGTCAAATTTTTCCAGATATTCATTCAGACTTGTACAGTTTTCTGAAACACTGAGTTCTTCAGGTCTTACAGTTCTTCCAAGCCTTTTTTCAATAAATGGTCTGCTAAGAGAACCGTCCAGATGACAGTGAAGCTCAATCTTTGGTAATTCTTTCAAGGTTTCCTGTGTCATTTTTCATTCCTTCTCTTTTTCCTTTTCTTCAAAAATCTTCTTTTAGAGTCTAAGTCCTTTCTCATTCTGTAAGATTGGATGGTCCGAAACCTTTTGGCAACATTTCTTTCAAGGTATAGATATCATAATGCTTTGCATCTACTGCAAGAATGATCTGAAATGTCTCCGGATCGCAGAATTCCATCATGACCTGCCTGCATACTCCGCACGGCGGTGCATACTCTGTCACAACACCGCCCTTTCCCCCTACAATACAGATTGCATCATATTCTTTTACTCCTTCGCTGACTGCCTTGAAAAATGCGGTACGCTCCGCACAGTTTGTCGGTGTATAAGCCGCATTTTCAATATTGCATCCCGTATATATCCGTCCATTCTTTCCAAGCAGCGCAGCTCCCACTTTAAAGTCAGAATAAGGGGTATAAGAATATGCAAGCTGAGAAAGCGCGATTTCTATCATTTTTTTAATTTGTTCTTTTTTCATTCTCTTTTTTCCTGCTTTTTCTTGCTAAATAAGTTCATTCAGAATCGAATGCCCGATCGTTCCTTCCGGCATTTTTACACCAAAATTATCTGTGACCGTTGCCCCGATCACTGCAAAGGTATTTTTCTCCATAATCACGCCACCCTCATCCATCTTTTTGGAATACGCCAAAAACGGTACATATTCCCGTGTATGATCGGTTCCTGTGTAGGTCGGATCGTTTCCATGATCGGCGGTAATAATAAGAAGATCATCCTCCCGCAGATCATTCAGCAAAATTCCAAGATTTTTATCAAATCTCTCAATCTCATGTCCGTAGCCAACCGGATCGCGCCGGTGTCCCCACTGTGCATCAAAATCAACCAGATTTACAAAGCACAGTCCGTCAAAATCTTTTTTGCAAATCTCAATGGTCTGCTCCATTCCATGCACGGAGCTGTTGGAATGATACGATTCTGTGATTCCTTCCCCGCAAAAGATATCATGGATCTTTCCGACTGCGATCACATCCTTTCCCGCATCTTTCAGTGCGTCAAGTGCAGTCTTTCCGGTCGGCTCAAGTGCATAATCCCTGCGGTTGCTGGTTCTTTTAAATTCACCTTTTTTCTTTCCTACATACGGTCTTGCAATGACTCGTCCCACGCGCCATTCATCCTTCATCGTGATCTCTCTTGCGATCTCACAACACCGGTACAGATTTGCCAGATCAAATGTCTCTTCATTTCCACAAATCTGCAATACAGAATCCGCAGAGGTATAGACAATCATTGCTCCTGTTTCAATTTCTTCTTCCCCAAGTTCTTCAATGATCTTTGTTCCGCTCTCACTACGGTTTCCAATCACTTTTTTCCCGCAACGTTTTTCCAGTTCTGCGATCAGTTCCGGTGGAAATCCATGTTCGGTAAAGGTTTTAAATGGTTTTTCTGTATAAATTCCCATCATTTCCCAGTGTCCGGTCATCGTATCTTTTCCGTTACTCGCCTCTTTCAGTCTGGTAATTTTTCCAATCGGACTCTCGATTCCATACATCTTTCCCCCGGTATGCAGATTCAGCATACCAAGCTTCTGAAGATTTGGAATCTCCAGTGTTCCCATTCTGTCTAAAATATGACCAAATGTATCTACATCCCTGTCACCGAATTTCTCAGAATCAGGCATTGCACCAATTCCGAGCGAATCCAGAACGATCACAAAGATTCGTTTATATATTGTTTCTTTCATTTACCGATCCTCTTTGATTAACTTTCTGATGGCTTCCACTGCCACCTGTACTGCCATATCTGTATCATGTACTACCGGATTTTCAAGTCCCAGTTTTTCTCTTTCCTGATTTGCCATTACAAGGAAACACGCACCCACGCGTACATGAAGCTTTGCTGCCACAATGTAAAGTGCTGCCGTCTCCATCTCTGATGCCAGACATCCCAGTTTCTTCCAGGCTTCCCATTTATTGATCAGTTCATAACCTGCCGGCATCATCTCCGGCTCATGCTGTCCGTAAAATGCATCTTTTGACTGTACCACTCCGGTATAAAATTCACAGTCCTTTTCCTTCGCAGCACTGACCAGTGCGTTCACCACCATAAGGTCTGCCACTGCTGGATATTCGATCGGCGCATATTCTTTGCTAGTCCCTTCCATTCTGACGGCACCCGTAGCAACTACAATATCCCCACTTTTTACTTCCGGCTGTATCCCACCGCAGGTTCCAATCCGTACAAACGTATCAGCTCCACATCTGGCTAATTCTTCCATCGCAATTGCTGCTGATGGTCCCCCAATTCCGGTAGATGTGACACTTACCTTTACGCCATCTAAAGTTCCTGTATAAGTGATAAATTCCCGGTTATCCGCAATCATCACCGGATCTTCAAAATACTGTGCTATTTTTTTGCAGCGCTTTGGATCTCCCGGGAGAATGACATAACGGCCGACTTCCCCGTTGGCCACCTGAATATGATATTGTCTGCTTATATCCTTTGAATAATTCTTCATCGTATCCACCGCCTCTCTTTTGTTATATTATACTATAAAAGACCAGGAAGTTCACCAACACTTTGTGAAAAGTATTTCCAAATACAGCAAAAAAGCCTGACCATTCAGACCTTTTCGCATAAGCGAAAATGGGAATCTGAATGGTTCAGGCTTTTCCGGGTATCTACAGCAAGATTATTTTGCCAGTTTCATCATAATTTCATTACTGCGTTTCACAAATTCTGTCATCTCTTCCGGGCTGAGTGGCTTGTGTGCCAGCATTGCCAGGTCATATAACTGATGGCAGAACATTTCTGTATTTTCGCCATCTTTATGTGCTACAACATATTCTACCAGCGGATGATTTGCATTCAGGATCAGGGTTGCATTGGTTCCGAACATAGACGGATCCATGCCTGACATTCCATACATCTTCATCATTTCCTGCATACGGCGTGATTCTTCGGAAAGTGTAATCATAGATGCCACATTTTCATCTTTCATCTTTTCCACTTTTACTTCCAGTTTGTCATTGCCAAGTGCTTTGCGGAAGATTTCGACCAGACTGTCAGTTTTTTCTTTGAATGCTTCTTTTTCTTCTTCAGATACATCTTCTTTGAAGTGATCAGTCAGATCTGCATCGATTCTCTGGAACTTGATATGTTCGTTCTTCTGCTCCATCTGAGTAATAAATGGAGAATCAATATTATGTGACAAGATCACTGCGTCCAGTCCCTCTTTTTTGAACATATTGATATACTGGCTCTGCTGCTGTTCATCTGTTACATAGTAGATTGTTGTCTTCTCTGTTTCTTTCTTTTCTGCTGACTGCTCTGCATTTTCACCCTCAGTCTTTTCCTCCGGTTCTGCTTTTCCGCCATTTTTTTCGATGCATTCTTTGAGTGTCATATACTTGTGATCCAGGTTCTTGAACAGAACATAATCGCTCATCTTCTCGCAGAATTTTTCATCTTTCAGGCAGCCGAATTTGATAAATGGGCTGATGTCATCCCAGTATTTCTCATAGTTTTCTTTATCTGTCTTGCACATTCCTGAAAGCTTGTCAGCAACTTTCTTGGAAATGTATTCGGAGATCTTCTGTACGAATCCATCATTCTGCAGTGCGCTTCGTGATACGTTAAGCGGCAAATCCGGACAATCAATGACTCCTTTTAATACCATCAGGAATTCCGGAATAACTTCTTTGATATTGTCTGCGATAAATACCTGATTGTTGTACAATTTGATGGTTCCTTCAATGGAATCGTATTCGGTATTAATCTTAGGGAAGTACAGGATACCCTTTAAGTTGAATGGATAATCCATGTTCAGATGAATCCAGAACAGAGGTTCTTTGTAATCCATAAATACTTTCCGGTAGAAATCAATATAATCTTCTTTGCTGCATTCGTTTGGATGCTTTGTCCACAGCGGTGCCGGATCACTGATCGATACCGGGCGTTTCACGATCTTTGCTTTGTCGGATGCCGGTGAAACTTCAACCATTTCTTTTTCACCGTTCTCATTTTCTTTTTCTTCCATCTTGGCGTCTTCATGGATATGTTCAACAACCGTATCGGTATCCAGGACTTCATCCTCCGGGATCGTCTCATATTCCGGTTCTGCATTTGCTTTGGATACAAAAATCTCTACCGGCATGAATGAACAGTATTTCTCAAGGACTTCGCGGATTCTGTATTCATTTGAAAATTCTACACAATCTTCGTTCAGGAATAAGGTGATTTCAGAACCAACTTCTTCTTTATCCCCTTCTTCCATCTCATACTCTGTACCGCCTTCACTTACCCAGTGTACCGGTTTTGCACCTTCTTTATAAGAAAGGGTATCAATATGAACTTCATCAGCTACCATGAAGGCAGAGTAGAATCCAAGACCAAAGTGTCCGATCATATCGTCCTCTGTTGTCTTATCTTTGTATTTGTTCAGGAATTCGGTTGCTCCTGAAAATGCGATCTGTGTGATATATTCTTCTACTTCATCAGCAGTCATACCAAGACCATTATCGATGAATTTTAAAATCTTCTCTTCCGGGTTTACAATAACCTGGATCTTTCCTTTATAATCATCCGGAAGTGTATATTCTCCCATCATGTCCAGCTTCTTTAATTTTGTGATCGCGTCGCATCCATTGGATACAAGCTCTCTTGCAAAAATATCATGATCGGAATATACCCATTTCTTAATAATCGGGAAAATATTTTCGCTGCTGATTGAAAGACTACCTTTTTTTGCTGCCATTTTTATCACTCCTAAATTTCATATTCTATCTTTTTACGGTTTCAAATACCGTATTTTTCTGTCTATGAAATATCTTAATACCCTGATTTCTAAATGTCAATAGAAAATTAGCACTCTTTTGGCAAGAGTGCTAATAATTCTGTGAAGAATATAAACTTTCTGTGAAATATATTTTCCGATTCTTTGTGTACCGTCTATAAGAAATCTTTGACATACACTTGCAAAAGCTTTTACTCCACGCTCTTCAAAGATTCCACCATATCGATCTTCTTCAGCTTGTAGAACATTACCCAGTTTACAAATAAAGAAAATGCTACAGTAAACAAGAAACTGTACAGATAACTCTGCCAGTGTATCTGACGTCCGAACATCGCCTCTTCCACTTCGACCGTCAGGATGATATACCGGTGAAGCAGATTACCAAGCACCATACCCACAACCGATCCAATGATCGTCAGCAGGATATTCTCTCTGTATACATAAGAGGCAACCTCTCCGTCGTAGAATCCCAGAACCTTCAAGGTTGCAAGCTCTCTCTGACGCTCGGTGATGTTGATATTGTTCAGATTGTACAGTACCACAAATGCCAGCATTCCGGCAGATACGATCAGTACCACGATGACCAGATTCAGGCTTCGCAGCATGTCATCCAGCCTTCCTTCAATACTGCTGGTATAACTTACATTCAGTACTCCATCCATCGACAGAAGCTTTGTTCCGATCTTCTCGATCTGATCATCCTTTCCGTCCTTTACACTGTAGATGATCGTGTTATATTCTGCCGGTACACCATATAATTCCTCGTATTTTTCCGGTGACAGATACAGGTAATGGCTCATATAGTTCTCGCAGATGGCGCCAACCGTCACCGTCTGGTCTCCCCTGTCCTCGTCCTCGATCGTAAGCTCATCTCCCACCTTTACATTCAGAAGGGATGCCATTTTCTCAGTCAGAATCACTTCGTCTTTTTTCAGTGAATAAACCTCGTCCTTATTGGTCCTACTGTGGAAGCTTAAAAAGTCCTCAATCTTTTCATTATCCGATGGCACCATCAGATAAAGTGTCTTTTTACCGGATGCAGATTTTACATCGGTCTTCTGCATCCGCGCTTCGATCGTCTCTTTTATATCTGCATTCTGATCCAGATAATCATGGAGCTGTTGTCTGTTCTCTTCGGATATGTCGTCACTCATGTAGGTTGCCGCATCATAGAACTGCACCTTCTCATACTGCAGGCTGACGATCTCATAGATACAGTCCTTCAGTCCGAATCCGACTACCATCAGTGCCATACAGCCTCCGATTCCGAAAATGGTCATAAAGAATCGCTTCTTATACCGGATCAGATTCCGCACGGTCGATTTCCATGTAAAATTCAGATGCTTCCAGATAATTCCGATCCGCTCCAGAAGAATCCGCTTCCCCTGCTTCGGTGCTGCCGGACGCATCAGCTCTGCCGGTTCTGCTGCCAGCTCTTTGTAGCAGGATGCGATCGTAGCGATCAGTGTGCAGGCAACTGCGATTCCCGAAGCCTGGAGTGCATAGCTCATATGGTACGGTACCAGGATCGCCGGCAGATGCTTATACAGGATCATATAAGCATAAATAATGATAAACGGCAGGATCTTTTCCCCGGCCAGTACTCCGAAAATACTTCCGCCAAGCGTTGCAATCAGAGCATAACCAATGTATTTCCCTGCAATTGCAGCCTTTCCGTAACCGAGTGCCTTCATCGTTCCGATCTGTGTTCTCTGTTCTTCGACCATTCGCGTCATGGCCGTAAGACTGATCAGCGCAGCGACCAGGAAAAAGATCACCGGGAAAACCTCACCGATATTTTTGATTCGATCTGCATTATCTCCATAATCTGAATACTCCGGAAGTCCGTTACGGTCTGTGATGATCCACTCCGGTTTTTCCAGATCGTTCAGTTCATTCTTTGCATCGTCTATTTTTTGCCGGCCCTCTTTGATCTCATCCTGCGCG
>OJNX01001802.1_pt1 | contig 10764 bp, 4 predicted proteins | sample 1598021 | NCBI WGS metagenome assembly OJNX01 (sample SAMN01915227, study PRJEB22387) | human gut metagenome | isolation source: stool | host: Homo sapiens | place: USA | reverse complement strand
TTTATTTTTTGCTTTTTATTATTTAAATATATATAATACACAATATAATATTTTCGAATTTTTAAAGACTTTGTAAAATTAAGAAAAATGTATTGACTTGTATTTGCCACTATGGTATAATAATATAAATTGTTTTGAAAACAAAATACTATGTAAACTAAAGTGTAAAGGATGGTTGAAATAGTGATAAAAAATAAAAAAATAAGTTAATAAAATAAAATAAAAAATCAAATTAGTTTTTCAGTTATGTAAACTAATTTGGCTTTTTGTCGTCTTTTTAATATGTTTTTTGGAGGTATAAAAATGGTTCATGAAGTAAAAAATGGGAAAGCAACAAGAATGAGTTTTTCAAACATTAAAGAGGTAATTGAAATGCCTGACTTAATAGACATACAAAAGCAGTCTTACGAATGGTTTTTAAAATCAGGTCTTAAAGATGTTCTTTCGGATGCATCTCCAATTACAGATTTTTCTGGAAATCTTTTATTAGAATTTGTTGACTATAGACTAGAAGATGAAACTAAGTACACAATTGAGGAGGCAAACGAAAGAAATACTAGTTATTGTTCTAGATTACAGGTACAAGTTCGTTTAATTAATAAAGAGACTGGAGAAATAAAAGAACAGGAAATCTTCTTCGGAGATTTACCTTTGATGACAGAAAAAGGTACATTTATTATAAATGGAGCAGAAAGAGTTATTATATCTCAATTAGTTCGTTCTCCTGGTGTTTACTTCTCTTCTTCAAGGGATAAAACTGGTAAATTCTTGTATGAAGGTACTATTATGCCTAATCGTGGAACGTGGATTGAAATGGAATCTGATTCAACAGATATGTTATATGTTAGGGTTGATAGAACAAGAAAACTACCACTTACTACGCTTATAAGAGCACTAGGCATTGAATCAGATGAGCAAATAATGGATTTGTTTGAAGATGATTTAATTAATCAAGTTATATATAAAGATCCTGCAAAAACTATGGATGAAGCTTTACTAGAAATCTATAAGAAAATTAGACCTGGAGAACCTTTACATGTTGATGCTGCAAAATCACTACTTTATGGATTATTATATGATGATAGAAGATATAGTCTAGAAAGAGTTGGAAGATATAAATATAACAAAAAGTTAAGTATAGCAAATAGGATTGTAAATGAAGTGGCTGCTGAAGATGTTGTAAATACAGAAACAGGAGAACTTCTTATAAAAAAAGGAGAAGTATTTACAAAGGAAATAGCTGAAGATATAAAGCAATCTGGTATCAATGTTGTTTATGTTGAAAAAGAAGGCAAAAAAGTAAAAGTTATAGGAAATAATACTGTAGATATTTCTAAATATCTTGGAATGGATATAGATAAACAAGTAATTAAGGAAGAAGTTTATCTTCCTGCTTTAAAAGAGTTACTTGAAAAAATTGGTGATGCTGATGAAAAAGAATTAAGAAAGAAAATTAGATTAAATAGAGAAAAATTGGTTGTAAAACATGCAACTTTAGATGATATTATAGCATCAATAAATTATTTTGTTAACTTTAGATTTGGAATGGGTATGACTGATGATATAGATCATCTTGGAAATAGACGTGTTAGATGTGTTGGTGAGCTAATTCAAAATCAATTTAGAATTGGACTTGCAAGACTTGAAAGAGTTGTTCGTGAAAGAATGGCAACACAGGATTTAGACGCTGCAACTCCTCAAACATTAATAAATATAAAACCAGTTGTAGGATCACTTAGAGAATTCTTTGGAAGCTCTCAATTATCTCAGTTCATGGATCAAATTAATCCGCTTGCAGAACTTACACATAAAAGAAGAATATCAGCTCTTGGACCTGGAGGTCTTACAAGGGATAGAGCAGGATTTGAGGTTCGTGACGTACATCATACTCACTATGGAAGATTATGTCCTATAGAATCTCCAGAAGGACCAAATATTGGACTTATTTCTTCACTTTCTACATTTGCAAAAATAAATAGATATGGATTTATAGAGTCTCCATATAGAGTCATAGATAAAGAAAATGGAGTTATAACAGATGAAGTTGTTTATCTTACAGCGGATGAAGAAGATAATTACATTGTTGCTCAAGCAAATGAACCTTTAGATGAAGAAAATCATTTCTTAAATAAAAGAGTTAAGGTTAGATATCAAGATCAAATACTTGAAATGGATAAAGATAAAGTTGATTTAATGGATGTTTCGCCAAAGCAACTAGTATCAGTATCTACAGCAATGATACCTTTCCTAGAAAATGATGATGCAAAACGTGCTCTTATGGGTTCTAACATGCAACGTCAGGCTGTTCCTCTTATAAGATCTGAAAGTCCAATTGTAGGAACAGGAATTGAATATAAAGCTGCAATAGATTCAGGTATAGTAATTATAGCACATAATGATGGTGTTGTTGATTATGTAGACGCAAATAAAATAATAATTAAAACTAAAAAAGGTAAAGATGAATACCATTTAATAAAATATAAAAGATCTAACCAAGGTACATGTATAAATCAAAAACCAATAGTTGTAAAAGGTGAAACTGTTAAAAAAGGTGATGTTATTGCCGACGGACCATCAACTCAGAATGGTGAACTTGCATTAGGTAAAAATATATTAGTTGGATTTATGACATGGGAAGGATATAACTATGAAGATGCCATCTTAATATCTGAAGATTTAGTTAAAGATGACGTTTTAACTACAATTCATATTGAAGATTATGATTGTGAAGCACGTGATACTAAACTTGGACCAGAAGAAATAACAAGAGAAGTACCAAATGTAGGGGATGATGCTCTTAAAGACTTAGATGAAAATGGTATTATACGTATAGGAGCAGTCGTAAGACCTGGAGATATATTGGTTGGTAAGGTTACTCCAAAAGGAGAAACTGAACTTACAGCAGAAGAAAAACTTTTACGTGCTATCTTTGGTGAAAAAGCAAGAGAAGTAAGAGATACATCTCTTAGAGTTCCACACGGAGAAGAAGGAACAATTGTTGATGTAAAAATATTTACAAGAGATAATTGTGATGAACTTGCTACTGGTGTTAACAAGGTTGTAAGGATATATATTGCACAAAAAAGGAAAATATCTGTTGGTGATAAAATGTCTGGTCGTCATGGTAACAAAGGTGTTATATCACGTATTCTTCCAAGAGAAGATATGCCATATTTACCAGATGGAACACCACTTCAAATTGTTCTTAACCCTCTAGGACTACCTTCTCGTATGAATGTTGGACAGTTACTAGAAACTCATTTAGGATATATTGCTAAAATGTATGGATGGAAAGTTGCAACACCAGTATTTGATGGAGCAAAAGAAGTTGACATTGAAAAATTATATAAAGATAAAGGTCTAGATCCAACAGGTAAATTAACTGTATATGACGGAAGAACTGGTGAACCATTTGATGCTAAGATTACAGTTGGATACATGTATATGCTAAAACTATATCACTTAGTTGATGATAAGATACATGCTCGTTCTATTGGACCATATTCACTAGTAACTCAACAACCATTAGGTGGTAAAGCACAATTTGGTGGACAGAGATTTGGTGAAATGGAAGTTTGGGCTCTTGAAGCATATGGTGCATCATATACACTTCAAGAAATGTTGACTGTAAAATCTGATGATGTAGTTGGAAGATTAAAAACATATGAAGCGATTGTTAAAGGTGAAAGTATTCCAAAACCTGGAATACCAGAATCATTTAGAGTTTTAACAAAAGAACTTCAAAGTTTAGCTTTAGACTTAAAAATGTATAAAGAAGAGGAAGAACTTGAACTTAATGAATCAATGGATGATGATCCAGATGGAATAGATCCAGAACTTATTGGTGAACCATCAGAAGAAGGAAATACAATGACTGATTCTGATTTAGCTGGTATGAGTTATGAAAATGAAGATGGAAAACTTGATGAAGAAGTTGATGAACTTGAAGAATTTAACGAGGAAGATTTACCTGAAATAGAGTAATGGTATAAGGAGGAATATATAACATGCAAGATATGGATAATTTTGATAGATTAAGTATAGCTCTTGCATCCCCTGAAAAAATTAGAGAGTGGTCAAAAGGGGAAGTAAAAAAGCCTGAAACTATAAATTATAGGACATTAAAACCTGAAAGAGATGGATTATTCTGCGAAAAGATTTTTGGACCAACTAAGGACTGGGAATGTTATTGTGGTAAGTATAAAAAGGTAAGATATAAAGGCATAATATGCGATAGATGTGGAGTTGAAGTTACAAAGAAGAAGGTAAGACGTGAAAGATTAGGACACATTGAACTTGCATGTCCTGTATCGCATATATGGTTCTTCAAAGGAATACCAGGAAGAATGGGACTTCTTCTTGATATTTCTCCCAAAGCTCTAGAAAAAGTAATATATTTTGCCTCATACATAGTTCTTGATCCAAAAGATACAGGATTTAAAGTATGCGATATAATAAGTGAAAGAGAATATAGAGAAGCTGAAGAAAAATACGGTTATGGTTCTTTCAGAGTTGGAATGGGAGCAGAAGCAATTAGAGAATTACTTTCAAAAATTGATCTAAAAAAACTACAAGGTGAATTAAAGAAAGAACTTGAAAAAGCTACTGGAGCTAAAAGAGCTAAGATTATAAAAAGATTAGAGACAGTTGAAGCATTTTTAGAATCAGGTAATAAACCTGAATGGATGATTTTAGAAGTATTACCAGTAATACCTCCAGATCTTCGTCCAATGGTTCAATTGGATGGTGGTAGATTTGCTACATCTGATTTAAACGATCTATACAGAAGAGTTATAAACAGAAATAACAGATTGAAAAGATTGCTAGAATTAGAAGCACCTGATATAATTGTAAGAAATGAAAAAAGAATGCTACAAGAAGCTGTTGATGCTTTAATCGACAATGGAAGACGCGGAAAGCCAATTACTGGTGCAGGTGGAAGGGCACTTAAATCATTAACAGATATGTTAAAAGGAAAACAAGGAAGATTTAGACAAAACTTACTTGGAAAAAGGGTTGACTACTCAGGACGTTCTGTTATTGTTGTTGGACCTGAACTTAAGATTTATCAATGTGGTCTTCCAAGAGAAATGGCCTTAGAGCTATTCAAACCTTTCGTTATGAAGGAACTAGTAAAAAGAGGAATGGCATTTAATATAAAAAATGCAAAGAGAATGGTTGAAAGAACAGCAGTTGAAGTATGGGATGTACTTGAAGATGTTATAAAAAATAGACCAGTAATGTTAAACCGTGCTCCTACACTTCATAGACTTGGTATTCAAGCTTTTGAACCAGTACTTGTTGATGGTAGAGCTATAAAATTACATCCGCTTGTATGTACAGCATTTAATGCTGACTTCGATGGTGACCAGATGGCTGTTCACGTTCCACTTTCTCCTGAGGCTGTTGCAGAAGCAAAAATGCTTATGCTTGCTTCAAATAACCTTTTAAAACTACAAGATGGTAAGCCTGTAACTGTACCTTCAATGGATATGATACTTGGAAGTTTCTATCTTACAGTAAAATTAGAAGGAGAAAAAGGCGAAGGAAAAGTATTTTCAAATATGGACGAAGCACTTATGGCTTATGATCAGGGTGTTGTTGGAATACATGCACCGATAAAAGTAAGAGTATCAAAAGAAATTGATGGAACAGTTCATACTGGAATAATAGATGCAACTGTTGGAAGATTAATATTCAATAGCTTTATTCCACAAGACATTGGTTTTGTAGATAGATCTAAAAAAGAAAATCTTCTAAAACTTGAAATAGATTTTGAAGCTAAGAAAAAACAACTTGGACAAATTGTTGATAAATGTATCGCTAAACATGGAATTACAGAGACTGCAATTGTTCTTGATAATATTAAAAAGTATGGATATAAATATTCAACAAAAGCCGGTGTAACAGTATCTGTATCAGATATAGAAATACCAGAAAACAAACCACAAATTCTTGCTAAAGCTGAAGAAGAAGCTGAAAAGGTGTTAAAAAATTATAAACGTGGACTTATATCAAATGATGAGAGATATAAAGAAATTATTAAAATTTGGTCTGATGCCACAGATGAGATTCAAAGTGAAATTATGAATAATCCAAACATAATGAATCCACTTCAAATGATGGCTAATACTGGTGCCAGAGGTAACCCAACTCAGATTAGACAACTTGGTGGTATGCGTGGACTTATGGCAGATACAATGGGTAGAACAATAGAATTACCTATTAAATCAAACTTTAAAGAAGGTTTGGACGTTCTTGAATTCTTTATAGCATCACACGGTGCTAGAAAAGGTCTTGCTGACACTGCTTTAAGAACAGCTGACTCTGGATACTTAACAAGAAGACTTGTTGATGTTAATCAAGATGTTGTTGTGACTGAAGATGATTGTGGAACACATCATGGCTTTGATGTTGAAGCAATAATGGAAAGTGGAGAGCCTGTTGAAAAGCTTGAAGAAAGAATTGAAGGCAGATATCTTGCAGAAGATCTTCTTGATGAAAAAGGAAATATGTTATATGAAAGAAATACATATGTAACTCCTGACATTGTTGAAGATATTGTTAAACATGGAATAACAAGGGTTAAAATACGTTCTGCATTTACTTGTGAATCTGTTAGAGGCGTATGTAGTAAATGCTATGGTAAAAATCTTGCAACAGGTGAGCCAATTAGTCCTGGAGAAGCAGTTGGTATAATTGCTGCTCAATCAATAGGTGAACCAGGTACACAGCTTACAATGAGAACTATTCATAGTGGTGGTGTTGCAGGTTCAGATATTACGCAAGGTCTTCCTCGTGTTGAAGAATTATTTGAAGCAAGAAAACCAAAGGGTGTTGCTATGGTGACTGAAATCGATGGTACTGTTACTATAGGTAATAATGCTACAAATAAAGAGGTTATTGTTACATCTGATGATAAACACACAGAAAGATATGTAATACCATTTGGAATGAGAATATCTGTATCAAATGGGCAGGAAATAAAAGCTGGAGATAGAATTACTGAAGGTTCTCTTGATCCACATGATATTATTCGTATAAAAGGTGATATAGCTGTTGAAAATTACTTAATTGAAGAAGTTCAAAAGGTATATAGGACACAAGGTGTTCATATTAATGATAAACACATTGAAATTGTTGGACGTCAAATGTTAAGAAAAATATTTGTTGAAGATTCAGGTGAAACTAATCTAATCACAGGATCAACAGTTGATATGACAGACTTTAATTATGAAAACAAACTTGCAAATGAAGAAGGAAAGAAACTTGCAAAAGGTAAGAAAACTCTACTTGGAATAACAAAAGTAGCACTTCAAACTGATTCATTCTTATCTGCTGCTTCATTCCAAGAAACTGCAAGGGTACTTACAGATGCTGCTCTTAAAGGAAAAGTAGATAAACTACAGGGATTAAAAGAAAATGTTATAATTGGTCGTTTAATTCCAGCAGGAACAGGTGTTGTAGATTACAATGATATTAAAGTTGAATCTCCTGAAGAAGTAAAAGAAGAAAATGATAGTAGTATTGAAAAGTACATAATACCAGATAAAGATTTAGTTGATGAAGTTGAATAAAACATATAATAAGGTACTTAGAAATGAGTGCCTTATTATTTTTATTCAAACTATATAAAATCAAAAAATAATTCTAAAAGCTTTTATTATTAAAATATTTGGTAATATTATATAAATTCTGAATATTTTTTAGTGAGAATACAAAAATAATAGTTACTATTCAGACTAGAACCTAAAATTTTAGTAACAGTATTATGTATTTGTGGATAACTAATAGAAATGAAATATTTAAAATTGATAAATATCGTGCCTAAAATAAACAAAAAAAGGTTAAATGTGGATAACGTAATTCATATTTAATCTTTTTTTGCATATTAGCCATTTTTTGTAACAAAAATTTAATTTGTATTCTTTCAAATATATAGTATAATATATTTGAAAGAAAGGTGATAAATTATGACTGAAAAAGGATATATCTCTGATTTATATAGACAATTACAAGAAGTAATGAATAAATGTGATAATTTATCACTTCAAGTAAAAAATATAAAAAAAGAAACCGAAAATAAGTATAAGTTAGAAGTTAAAAATTTAAAAAAAGAACATTGTGAAGGAATTAATATTTTAAATGATAAAATAAAAAAAATAGAAACTGAAAATGAAAAATTAAAAATCGAAAACAAAAAATTGAAAAATGAAAATGATAGATTAAGAAAGCAATTAAATAATAATAGTAATAATTCTTCCAAGCCACCTTCATCAGATATTAAACCTAACAAAAAAGATATTCAAAACAATAGAGAGAAAACTGGTAAAAAAGTTGGTGGACAAATAGGACATAAAGGGGCTCAATGTTGAAGAAAATATAAAAAATAATAACTTTAATCATATAATTCAACATGTTGGAAATATAACAGACAAATATATTTCAAAATATTTATTAGATATCTCTGTAGAAGTAAATGCTACAGAGTATAGATTTTATGCTAATGAAAATGGAAAAATAATTATACCTAAAGAATTTCAATCAGATGTGCAATATGGTTCTGAATTAAAAACTTTATGTGCAATTTTAAATGTAAATAATGTTGTAGCAATAGATAGATTAACAGATTTTGTTAATCATATTACTCATGGAAAAATTAACATGTCTAATGGAACAATAGTAAATCATATAAAAAAATTATCTTTTAATTTAGAAGAAATATTAAATAAGGTAAAAGATAAAATATTAAATTCCCGTAAAATGAATACTGATGCTACTACATCTAGGTGTAACAATAGAAATATATCTGTAAGAAATTATAGTACAGATGATTATACATTATTATGTGCTACTAATACAAAGAGCAAAAGTGATTTAGAAAAAACAGGGATATTACCACAATATTTAGGAACATTGATACATGATCATGAAACAGTTATGTACAATTATGGTAGCAAGCATGTTGAATGTAATGTACATGTTACTAGGTATTTAAAAGAAAATCATGAAAATACATCTCATAGTTGGGATATAGAAATGATAGAATTTCTTAATGATTTAAATAACAAGAAAAAAGAATTAATACTAAATAATATTAATGGTTTTACTAAAGATGAATTGAATTATTATTTAAATAAATATGATGAAATAATTAGTAAAGCAAAAGAAGAAAACAAAGAAGAAAAATCAGCATATTATAAAGCAGAAGAAAAAAGCTTAATTAATAGGTTGGAAAAATATAAGGAAAATAATTTAATGTTTATCCTTGATTTTGACATGCCTTTTGATAATAATATGTCAGAAAGGGAATTAAGACATGTAAAGTTAAAACAGAAAGTATCAGGATTTTTCAATTCTCTTGAAAGTATTCAGAACTATTTGAATATAAAAAGTTTCATACTATGTTGTCAAAAACAAAGTAAGGATTTCTATAAATTAATAAAAAATATATTTGATAATGAAGCAGTTACAATATAGTAATTGCTTCATTATTTGTTAATTATTATTCTCCTAGTCTGAATAGTAACATCTTATTATTTATTAATCCAAAAAATTTAGATAATGTATTGAATTTGTTCTATTTATATATTAAAATATAATGTGTGAGGTATTTTATGAAAAAGAAAATAATTTTAGGCTTAATTTTTGTTATAGTTATATTTTTTACTTTTTTAATCGTAACTGATAAAAAATTAGCAAATCAAATTGTAATTAGTATGGAGGATGCAGTAGATAAATTTTCGCAAGAGAGTGATACGATATCAGATATAAGTGAATTACAAATTAATGAATTAAATTCAATTAGTAATAATTTTTATTATAATACATTAAGTGAACAGCAAAAGAGTATATACAGAGAAATAGCACTATCAATAAAAAACTTGAATACTAAAGTTAAAATAAAAGATTACAATTATGTGGATGATAATACCACAATGCAAGATGTAAAAGGAGCAATTCAAAATTTGTTTTTAGATCATCCAGAAGTATTCTATGTAAATAATGATTATACTGTATCAACAATAGATTTGGTAAATTCGAAAAGAATTGAAGTTGAACTTAGCTATTCTGTAAAGGATAAAAACGATTTAAATAATAAAATAAGTGAGATAAATGATGTTTTAAATCCAATTGTGAATGAAGCTAAGAATATGGATCCATTTGAAGCTGAGCTATATATACATGATAAAATATGTAAAATAGCAACATATTATAAATATACAGATATAAATGAGGTGCCTGAAGAAAGTCACAGTATTTATGGATGTTTGGTGTCAAAAAAAGCGGTATGTGATGGGTTATCAAAGACTTTTATGATTGCTCTAAATAAAGTTGGAATTGATAATATAATGATAACAGGATATCTGCAAAATCAAGCACATGCTTGGAATATGGTTAATTTAGAAAATGAATGGTATCATGTTGATTTAACATCAGATAAATCTATAAAAAATGAAAAAGATCAATCTGAAGAAATAATTCATTCATATTTTAATATAACAGGTGAACAAATAAAGAAATCAAATACGATTGATTTGGAAGAAAAAATACCAGATGCAGTTTCTACAAAGTATAATTATTATATTAAAACGGAAAAATATATATCAAATAGTGATAATTTTTCGATTAAGTTTAAAAAAATATTAGACAATAATAAAGATGAAAACTTAGTTGAATTTGCTGTTGATTCAAATGTAAGAGCTATACCAGATAAAATGGTTTACGTTTTTCAAGATGATAAATATACCAAATTTATAGATA
>OJNX01001788.1_pt1 | contig 10822 bp, 7 predicted proteins | sample 1598021 | NCBI WGS metagenome assembly OJNX01 (sample SAMN01915227, study PRJEB22387) | human gut metagenome | isolation source: stool | host: Homo sapiens | place: USA | reverse complement strand
TTGTTTTTTAAAAAATATTGTTTTTCTTTGCATACACATTACATGAAATTTTTTCATAGTTAAGGTTTAGGTTAAATCGGCTAAGAGTTGTTGAGAAACAGCTCTTAGTTATTTATAGAGTCCTAAAATTTGGAAGATTCTCAATAAAACTCTATATTTGAGGACAAAATTACAAAAAAGAGATGGATTTTTCAGAGATAATCGTCACCATAATCATCAGTTTGGTCATTATCGCTATTAACGCCCTGGGATCAAAAAAGAAACAAGAGGTTAAAAACCAGCAGGGAGAACGACCTCTACAAGATACCGAATCCCATGAGACGACCGATGAACCGTGGGGCGAAACTCGGACTTTAACCATAGACGATATATTCAAAGAGCTGCGGAAAGCGAAAGAAGAAGCAGAGCAGGAAGACGACTATATCCCAAAGGCCAAGAAAAAGCCACAGACACAAATACTCGAAAGACCGGCAGAAAAAACGCCGGAACCGATAATCCCCTCCACAATGCCGGAGAAAGAAGGTGTAGCGGTTTTTACTCATACCGTGCCGCCTATAACATCGTTACAGCACACCGATTACGATACTGCCGGAGAGAACCCTATCGATGTAAAGGACATAGATTGGCGTAAAGCCGTTATCGCATCGGAAATTCTAAATCGAAAATATTGAACCAGATAAAAACCTTAACCTTGAAATTTCTCAAAAACAACAAAATTTTTCGTAGATATGGCATTTAAATTTATCACCGCAGAAGAAGCGGCTGAATTCATTCATCACAACGACAATGTCGGATTCAGCGGATTTACCGCAGCAGGAACTCCCAAAGTAGTTTCCGTCGCTCTTGCAAAAAAAGCAGAAGCAGAGCATGCCGCAGGTCGCCCTTTCCAAATCGGAGTTTATACAGGAGCATCGACCAGTGATTACATCGACGGTGCTTTAAGTCGGGCAAAAGCAATCAAAAGCCGTACGCCTTATCAATCACACAAAGACTCCCGCGAAGCGATCAACAACAACGAAATCGCCTATTTCGATTTACACTTGTCTCACCTTGCGCAAACCCTTCGTTACGGATTTCTCGGTAAAGTAGATGTCGCCGTCATAGAAGCGACCGATGTGACTCCCGACGGCGAAATTTTATTAGGACCCGGTGTAGGCGCCACACCGACTTTCTGCTCTCTGGCCGAAAAAATAATTATCGAGTTGAACCACCATGATCCCAAAGAGCTGCGTGGCATGCACGATATATATCAACCATTGGACCCGCCCTATCGTCGGGAAATTCCCATCTATAAACCGAGCGACCGTATCGGTGTACCTGTTGTCAAAGTAGACCCGAAAAAAATCATCGGTATCGTCGAAAGCGACAAACGAGACGGTGTGAAACCATTCGCTCCGGTAGATGAGGTTACCATGAAGATAGGAAACAATGTCTGCAACTTCCTCGCACAACAATTAAAATCGGGCTTGATTCCTCCCCAGTTCCTGCCTTTGCAGTCGGGTGTAGGAAACATCGCCAACGCTGTTTTGGCCTGCTTAGGTTCGAATCCCGACATTCCAGCCTTCGAAATGTACACCGAAGTCGTACAGGATGCCGTTATCGATTTGATGAAAGAGGGAAAATGTAAATTCGCCAGCAGCTGCTCCCTCACCGTGAGCGACGACAAGTTAAACGAGGTATTCCAAAATATCGGATTCTTCCACGACAAAATCATACTTCGTCCGGGAGAAATCACCAACAACCCCGAAGTCGTACGCCGTCTGGGACTGATTACAATGAATACAGCTCTTGAAGCGGATATCTTCGGTAACGTAAACTCCACGCACGTCACAGGAACCAAGATGATGAACGGCATAGGCGGCTCGGGCGACTTCACACGCAACGCTTATCTGTCGATATTTACTTGCCCTTCGACAGCCAAAGGCGGAAAGATAAGCGCCATCGTCCCTATGGTATCGCACCTCGACCACAGCGAACACTCGGTACAGGTACTCATTACCGAACAAGGTGTCGCCGATTTGAGAGGGAAATCGCCCATTCAACGGGCTCACGCCATTATCGAAAACTGCGCTCACCCCATGTACAAAGAACTGTTATGGGATTACCTTAAACTGGGTAAAGGACACACGCCTCACCGCCTGAACGCCGCATTCGCATTCCACAACGAATTTTTGAAATCGGGCGACATGGCTCTTACCAACTGGGCCGATTACGAATAAAATCCACTTCTATATAGACAGGGCTGCCTAATGAATTTTAGGCAGCCCTGTCTATATTCCACAACGAAAAAGCGATATGAAGCGAATACATCGTATCTTGTTAAACCTATTTCCCATATACGCCCTTTTAACCATCGGCTGCTTTTCATCGTGCCGCACCGCCCACATACCGGAAAAGCAAGAGACCGCTATCTCCGGTAATGTCCTCATCGTATTCTATGACGCCGAAATGGGAAAAAGCGATTTGCTGAGCGCCGCAAAAAAATATGGTTCAAGGATCATCTATTCATATAAAAATTTTAACGGCATCGCCATAACTTTACCTTCTGACAAAGGGGTAGAGGAATCGATACGATATTATCAACGGGTAAAGGGCGTATTGTCCGCCGGATAGAAACTTGGAATTGAACGAAACCAAAACGCCCATAAAATAAGAAGGAGGAAGCTGTCCGCTTCCTCCTTCTTCTATACCAAGATAACCGTTAAACTATCGAATGGGGTGATATTCCACAAAAGCCTCTATGGCCTCGTACGAAGCCAACCCTAAGCTGGCATAAAGATCGGCCGTAGCTTTGTTGCGGTCTTCGGCACGTTGCCAGAACAGACGTTCGTCATCTCCCAAGAAAGGAGCACTCTCCATCTGCGACTGGTGTTTGAGGATAGAGTTACGTTTCTGACGCAATTCCTCGGGGCTAAGAGGAACGGCCATTTCGATATGGTCGATTTCCCATTCGGCCCATGCGCCACGGTACATCCAAATGCGGCAATCTTTCATCCAATCTTCGTCCTTGATTTCGTCGATAGCGGCGAGAACGGCATCGAGACAAACTTTGTGAGTTCCGTGCGGGTCGGCCAAATCGCCGGCAACGAAAATCTGATGGGGTTTCACCGATTCGATCAAATCTTTTACAATTTGTATATCGGCTTCGGAGAGATCGCCTTTTTTAATGGTTCCGGTCTCATAGAACGGCAGGTTGAGGAAGTGTACGTTCTGCGGTTTAATACCGATATAGTTACATGCCGTACGTGCCTCGCCTTGACGAATCATCGTCTTGATGAAACGAATATCGGGCGTATCGGATTCCCCGTCTTTCTTCTTACCGATGAATTTATGTATCTCGTTGCTTTTCTTCAAAAGCTCGGGAGTATCGAATTTGAATTTCTTGGCAATGTTGTCGATCAGCATGATGTAACGCATCATATCTTCGTCACCCACGGCGATATTACCCGAAGTTTCGTATGCCACGTGTACATCGTGCTTCTGGTCGGCCAATCGTTTGAGTGTGCCGCCCATCGAAATCACATCGTCATCGGGGTGCGGGCTGAATACGATCACTCGTTTGGGATAAGGTTTGGCACGCTCCGGACGGAATGTATCGTCGGCGTTGGGTTTCCCTCCGGGCCAACCGGTAATCGTGTGTTGTAACGAATTGAAGATGCGGATATTGACATTATAGGCCGATCCGAAAAGGGCTACCAATTCGCTCAATCCATTGTCGTTGTAATCCTTGTCGGTTAATTTCAAGATGGGTTTTCCTGTCACCTTGCATAGCCAAACGATAGCCCGACGAATGAGCTTCTCGTCCCATTCGCACGACGTTACCAGCCACGGACGACTGATACGCGTCAAAGCCTCGGCAGCCGACAAATCGAGTACGATTTTCGCCCGACGATGGGTTTGCAGGAACGAAGAGGGTATCAAATCGGTAATGTCACCTTCGATCGTGCGTTTCACGATGTTGGCCTTATTTTCACCCCAAGCGACACAAACGATACGACGAGCCGACATCAAATTGGATATACCCAACGTAACGGCGCTGCGGGGAACATTCTCGCTCGAATTGAACTGCGACGATGCCATGTGGCGAGCATCGCTACCGAGCAGCATCAGACGGCAGGAAGAGTTGAGCTGCGAACCCGGTTCGTTAAATGCCAGATTTCCGACCGCACCGATCTCGCACAAAGCTAAATCGATACCACCGCAAGCCTCTATTTCTTCTTCGTAATTTTTACAATACTGGTACACATCTTCTTTCGATACCAACTTACCGGGCGAATGAATATTCTCGGGATCGATATTCACCTTGTCGAGCAACAGCTCTTTCAACAGGCTCATCGTCCCGGGAGCTCCTTCTGCCAAAGGATAATATTCCCCGATATTGAATACTATGACATTCGAGAAACTGACTTCGCCGGCCTGATACATGCGTACCAATTCGGCATAAACGGCGTGAGTACCGACACCCGAACCCAAAGCGAGCACACAATGACGATGCTCTGCCTTGCATTTCTGTATCAATTCCGCTACGTCATGAGCTACATACACCGACCCTTCCTCAGAGCCTTCGAAGATTTTGGTGTAAACTTTCTCGTCTCGTGTAAGAGCCGCAAGTTCCAACTCACCATCAGGAGCATAATACCTTTTGGGTATCCGATCCAGTTTAATCTGAGAACTTAGATTTGTTTTCATCGCGATAGTTTTTTTAAGTTACAAACTTAATGATTCCTTTACACTTTTTCCACACAAAAAAGGTAAAAAATCACGGAATCACTTTCGATTTTTAGAAAAATACACAAAATTTTCATATACACATCTGTACTTCCCAAAAAATGATTACTTTTGGGGAAAGCTAAAATTATATACAAATCATGAGACTGATTATCGAACCAACCTATGATGCCGTTTCTCGTTGGGCCGCTAATTATGTGGTATCGTGCATCAATAAGTTCAAACCGACAGAGGATAAACCTTTCGTACTGGGTCTTCCCACAGGGTCGTCGCCTCTGGGCATGTATAAACATTTGATAGAATTGAACCGTAAAGGTGTCGTTTCGTTCCGTAATGTCGTGACTTTCAACATGGACGAATATTGCAATCTGCCCGAGGACCACGAACAAAGTTACCATACGTTCATGTGGAGCAATTTCTTCTCCCACATCGATATTCGCCCGGAAAACGTGAATATACTCAACGGCAACGCTGCCGACCCCGAAGAAGAATGCGCCCGCTATGAAGCCAAAATAGCATCTTACGGGGGTATCGAACTGTTCCTCGGCGGTGTAGGTCCCGACGGCCATATCGCTTTTAACGAACCGGGGTCTTCGTTAACGTCACGCACCCGCGTAAAAACACTGACCCAAGACACGATTATCGCCAACTCCCGTTTCTTCGGAGGCGATACCCATCTTGTTCCCAAAACGGCTCTCACCGTAGGTGTCGGTACTATCATGTCGGCCCGGAATGTCCTTATCATCGTTAACGGGCACAACAAAGCCAAAGCCTTGCAACAAGGCGTAGAAGGCGGCATTTCCCAAATGTGGACGATCACGGCTCTGCAAATGCACCCCAAAAGCATCATTGTCTGCGACGACGCCGCAACGGCCGAATTGAAGGTGGGTACTTACAAGTATTTCCTCGACATCGAGAAAAACAACCTCGACCCTGACAGCTTATTATAGGACTTGTCTTAATCACATAATAAGAGAGGCTTCGCCGTGGCGAAGCCTCTCTTAATTTATACATAACATCATTCTATGGGGGACTTTCTGTTTTTCTTCCAAATCTCGAAATTTCGTTTCAGTCCGGCATATTTAGCTCTTTTGACAGCCGAATGGCGAAATATCCGATTGAAATCATCGGGTGTCATCGTTTCGAATCGGGAAGCATCGAGAGCAAGAAATTCTTCGCTGGGTGCAAATTCGTGATGCACAGAAGGTCGAGCCGATTTATTCCACGGGCAACATTGCTGACAGGTATCGCATCCATATACCCGATCGCCCATTCTATCGGCTACGAAAGGAGCTATATCCCCCTTGTTCTCGATGGTTTGACAAGAGATACACAGGCGGGCATCCACACTCCCCGGAGCGTACAACGCCCCGGTGGGACAACTGTCCATACAACGAGAACAATCGCCGCATCGAGCAACGACCGGACTATCGGGAGGAAGATCCAAAGAAGTTATCAATTCTCCCAAGAAGAAGAAAGAGCCTTTACCGGGAATAATCAACTGGGCATTTTTCCCGATAAAGCCGAGACCTGCACGAACCGCCCAATAACGTTCCCGCACCGGAGCCGTATCGCAACAGACCCTCCCCGTATCCCCAGAATAGGACGAAACAAAAACGGCCAACTGCCTCAGCTTATCCCGCATCACATCGTGATAATCCCGACCATAGGCATAATAAGCGAACCGGGGACTTTCACCGGACTGAAAGCGAACCGGATAGTAGTTGAGTGCCACACAAATCATCGTGCGGGCTCCGGGATATAACAACGCCGGATTATCCCTCAACTCCACATAATTGTCCAAATAACCCATTTGCGCCTGTTTCCCGGAAGCGAGCCACTGCCGGTAGCTATCGCGCATATCGACATCGACCTCTTCCACCCTTGCGAAGCCACAGGCATCGAAACCGATACGCAAAGCTTCGTTTCGTATGATCTCACGCCATTCAGAGGGTTTTGAACAAGAAGCCATTCTCTCTAAGCCAATTTATCGTCCTCGGCAACGCATAGTGCAAGTTTCGCTCTGCCTTAATCGAATCGTGAAACACGATGATGGAACCGTTGCGGGCATAACGTTTCACATTGCCGAACACCTGCTCACCCGACAATTTATTACTATAATCGCGCGTCACGACGTCCCACATGATAATGCTGAAATCTTTCTTCAACAATTTGGCTTGTCCGGGTAGCATGTGACCATGAGGGGGGCGAAACAACCGACTTTGAATAAGGTCGTGAGCATTCATGACATTCCGCACGTATTTTTCGGGAGACATCGACATTCCCTTCACGTGATTCATCGTATGATTCCCCACTTGATGCCCTCTGTCCCTGATCACCTGAAACAGATTGGGATTACGCGCGACATTGTCACCGACACAAAAAAACGTAGCTTTCACCTCGTAGTAATCGAGTACATCGAGAACCCACGGAGTAACTTGCGGAATGGGACCGTCATCGAAAGTGAGATATACGGTCTTTTTATCTCCCGGTATACGCCAAATCGTTTCGGGAAACAACATGCGATAAAAAAACGGGGGTTGCTCTATAAACATAACAAGTACGACTAATATCGAGAGAGAATCGGATCTTGAATGGCAAATCGGTCTTCTATCTTTTTCTGCAATTCGGGTAACCCATAAGATACACTCATTTCGTGTATCGTATGGACGATATACAAATGTTTCTGATAGTCGTTTCCTACGGAACGAAGCTGACCGGAAGTCAAGTCTTTATACCAATTCAGGTATCCGGCCGAATTGTCGAGTATCTCGGTCAACAAAGCCTCGCCTTTCGTTTTCTCTCCCAAATCGAGATAGGACTGCGCCAGCGAAATGGAGGTAAGGTCGTGAGTCACTTGCCAACCCGGAATCTTCTCCATAATCAAATCCAGTGCGGTCAATGCCTTATCGGTTTTCCCTTCGGCAATGAGTTGAACGACCAAATCGCCGAACATCATGCGATGCGTGTTGCACATGCGACGCACATTCTCGTCGAGATATAACGGGTGCTCGGGAGTTGCTTTATCGATTCCTCCCCAACGGAATTTATTGACCATATTGTCATACATCTTATCCGTATCGATGTTGTTGGAAACGCCTTTCAAAGGAACAACCTGATAAGCCAATCCGGTACGGGAGAAATAATCCTCCAAGCCCAGATAGTAACTACTACCCACCGTCACGGCAAAATAAACCGGACGTTTCCAACCCTGCATGGCATTGGTGTTGATAATGTCCAACGAAGCTATTTCGCTCATCGTAAAACCCCGCTTATTGGTAAAATCGGGAACAATGCGAGAAACGATACTATCTTTCAACTCAGGCGCTACCGTACCCGAAGCGACAGCCGCATCGGCGTTTACCGGGATATAGAGCTTGTTCGTGGGTAAATGGTTCAACTTTCCGTATCCGGGAACATCTTTCGTCCAATCCTCATCGCTATACAAATAGTCCAATCCATCGCTTACCGTAATAGAATCGGCCAACCGATTGATTACATAATTATAGGAACGCACGTCATAAGCGTATTTCGACTCATCGGCCGAAATGGGCAGCGGCGCCGATTCGTAGGCCGGACGTTTCATCTGGTCGATATACCAGTCGGTCTGTAAATAAGACAAATTGCAAACCCTTACATCGGTGCGATACCCTTCCACCTCCTGCACGTACCACAAGGGGAAAGTATCGTTATCGCCATTGGTAAAGATGATACCGTTTTCATCGACACTCGACAGATAGTTCATACCGAAATCGCGACAAACATATCGTCCCGAACGGTCGTGGTCGTCCCACGTCTGGCTTACCATCTGCAAGGGCACACACAAACATAGCAGCGCAGCCACAGCAGCGGTAATCGTACTCACGGGTTTTTCGTCGGTCGTTTTCAACAGATAATTCAATCCTCTCCACACGGCCGCAACACCCAATCCTATCCAGATAGCGAATGCGTAGAACGAACCGGCGTAGGCATAATCCCGTTCACGAGGCTGATAGGGGGTTTGATTCAAATAAATCACAATCGCTATACCGGTCATGAAGAACAGGAAGAATGTCACCCAAAAACTTTCGATACCTTTCTTACCGGAAAATGCCTGATAGAACAACCCGATCAGACCCAACAAAAGGGGCAGCATATAAAAGACGTTACGCCCTGCATTATTCTTCAAATCGTCGGGCAGATTGGTCTGGTCTCCCGCAATATGCTTGTCGATAAAATTGAAGCCACTGATCCAATTTCCGTTTTGCACCTCTCCATGTCCCTGTATATCGTTTTGTCGTCCGGCGAAGTTCCACATGAAATAACGCCAATACATGTAGTTCAACTGATAATCGAGGAAGAAAGCGAGATTCTCGGCAAAAGTGGGTTTCATGACCGTTTTAGTTCCTTCGGAAGTTCTCACCTGTACCGGACGGCCTTTAAAATTAGTCCACTCTTTATATGCCGATATATGTTCCGATTTATCGCTATACATACGCGGGAACAGCATGTTCAACTCGGGTTGATACTCGTAATGTTCGTTATATCCGGTGACTATATAACGGTCTGCCTCGTCCTCCGATGTTTTCAGTTTTTTCTTCCAAATGGCTTTGCCCTTTGTCGATATGGCAGTCCCGTTGGCATCACGAGCGATTTCGGCCGGGAAAGTCTGTCCATAGAACAAAGGCCTGTCGCCATACTGTTCGCGGTTGAGATAACCGCCCAAACTAAATATATCTTCGGGCGAATTTTGATCCATCGGGGTATTGGCCGTCGAACGAATCACAATCAGCGCATATGAAGAATAACCGATAAAAATAACGAACAACGACAACAATATCGTATTCATGGCGACTACCGCCAGCTTTTTACGAGTAAACAAATAATAAGCCAACGCAGCCGTAAGGACAATACCGATAATATACCCGTCGCCGATAAAAGGAATACCCACCAATACGATACTTATCAAAAACGAAATCTTGATGAGCTTATCGCTGCGTTGAGCATACGTCTCATAAATGGCCCAAGCGATAACCCCGACAATGAGGAAGAAATAAAAAACCACTCCGCTGTTGAACGGTAAATGGAAAACATTGACGAACAACAATTCGACCCAACTGGCAACCTCGACAAAACCCGGAACCAGACCGTAAAGCAGAAGCACGATCAACACGAACGATACCAACAGGGCAATTAAAGAACCCTTTAAATCGGTATTTTTATACTTACGGTAATAATAAACCAATACGATGGCCGGGATACACAAAAGATTCAACAGGTGAACCGCAATCGAAACTCCTATGATATAGGCTATCAAAATAATGTAACGGTTGGCATGCGGCAGGTCGGCCACGCTTTCCCATTTGAGGATAAGCCAAAACACCAATGCGGTACAGAACGACGAATAGGCATAAACTTCGCCTTCCACCGCCGAGAACCAAAATGTATCGGACCACGCATAGGCCAAAGCTCCTACCAACCCGCAACCGAGAATTGCAATCATCTGCCCGAGCGACATCGTCTCTTCTGTCTCTCCCTCACGCAAAACGATCTTCTGCGCCAAACGGGTGATCGTCCAGAACAACAACAGTATGGTGGCAGCGCTTAACAACCCCGACATAAGGTTTACCATATAGGCGACCTCGGAGGGAGAAGAAGCAAAATTGGCAAAGAATCGCGCCGTCAACATAAATATGGGATTACCCGGCGGGTGACCCACTTCCAACTTATAACCCGATGCTATAAACTCACCACAGTCCCAAAAACTGGCCGTGGATTCCAAAGTAAGGATATAGGTAACCGCTGCGATAACAAAGACTACCCACCCCAAAACATTGTTCAGTAATTTGTACCGTTTCATTTGTTATATTTATAATTTTTTCCTTTCATCTCGACCGAAAACATCGGGTCCTTGTAATCCGCAACAAAGACAACACACCCGACGGCAAAAACAAATCCATTTCGTCAATCATCGAAATCCGGTTCATTTTCACATTCCGGCCACAAAAATATTGCAAAGATAACAAAGATTGTCAATCTCCCCTCTTTATAAACTTTTTATAGGTGAGTTCTATCAATTCAATTTATCCTCTTGTATCAGACAGCAGAACTCTTT
>OJNX01001786.1_pt1 | contig 10825 bp, 10 predicted proteins | sample 1598021 | NCBI WGS metagenome assembly OJNX01 (sample SAMN01915227, study PRJEB22387) | human gut metagenome | isolation source: stool | host: Homo sapiens | place: USA | reverse complement strand
ATTATTATCTTCCAAGGATATTGTTCGTGATATCTCCCACCCTTGTTTTCTTTGTAAAAATCCTGCGATCTTGTCAACACTCTTGCTTTTTTATTTTTTCCAATCTTCCTTTGTTTCTTCTAGTTTTCTTTGCAATGTTTTTTCAAGTACATTTAAGCAATTCGAAAAATTTTCAAGCTTTTTCATAAATCACTACACCATCCTTTTTTATTTCTTTCCTCAATTCTTCTGAAATTCCTGCATCTATTTCCACAACATCAAACATTAAAAGAGAATGTACTTTCTCCTTAATATCCCAGTAAAAAGAATCAAAGTCTCCACCATAGACAGCAATGTCTATATCACTTCTCTCCGTATTTGTTCCTCTTGCACGAGAGCCAAATAAGATAACTTTCTCAACTGAATGTTTTTTTGCAAATGTCGAAATGTCTCTTATAACTCTCTCTGGAAGATTATATTTCATATTTTGCTGCCTCCCAATCATACATTTGCAAATATTATATCATAGAAAAAAAGAAATATTCACGTATTGCTGAATATTTCTTTTTCTATCATTATTTTACCTTAACCGTCACATATTTTACCGCTTTCTGATACTTCGATGTTTTTGCTGCCGTGATCCGGATCTTGTATGTTCCTTTCTTGGCTTTCTTCTTTAATGTAACTTTTCCACTCTTAGTTACGGTCATACATTTTTTCGCTTTCTTTGGATATTTGGTCACTTTATAGGTCAGTTTTGCTTTCCCCAAAGATTGCGCTTTTAGGTTAAATGTTGCCTTTTTACGTTTTAATTTTTTTGCCTTGTAAGTTTTTATTTTTGCTGTTTTTATTATCTGTTTCTTTAATTTTAATGGTTTTACGATGTTTGGTTTTATTACTTCTGGTTTACTTTGTGCATTATTTCCAGAGATATCATTTCCATTGCCGTTTCCTGTATTGCCATTCCCTTTATTATCTTCTCCTTGATCTGGGATTGCAGGATCTTTCTTATCAAGTTCCTCTACTACAAGATCAGAACCTTTGACTTCTTCTCTCTCATCAACGATATCTGCTGAAAAATCAACATATTTTGTTACCTTAACATTATTTCCCTTATCAGCAAATTGAATGGATGTGTTTGTGTTGTTATCTAAAATCGTACTGTTTCCTTGCACTTTGGCATTGACCTCTACAATTCCTTCCTCGGAATTCTTGGATTGCATCGCAGCTGACAGATTATAATAATCTCCTTCCACTTTGATCTTCCCAGAAGTAATCGTTACTTTGTCTGCTCCATCGGCGGTTACTGCATATCCTTTGTTGTTATCATCACAAAGGAACTGGCAGCCTTCCTCTGCTTTCGTCAATTCAAATGAATTGCTTGCCGCCACTCTAAGATTCCAGATTGGATGCTCACTTTCCCAATCACTTTGTTCGCAGGAATAAACTTTCATATCTCCTGTATAATTATTTCCATCGTATTCGAGATACTTTCCTTCTTCATTTTGTAATCGGAATCGCTTATTTGCTGATATCTGAATCGTCGTCTGATCCTGATCATCTTCCTGATATGCTGATGCCGCCATCCTGCTTTTCATTTTTAAGGTCTGGATCCCGCCATTATATATTTTATCAACGCCATAATAGTTCAGGTTCTTCCACAGATCTTCTACACATACATCATCAAATCTTGAATTTGAATCTGCAAAATGGAAGCTCTTGAAATCAGAAGAGACTTTCATTGTCAGGTATCCCCCGTAACTTCCAGGGTGATAAGAATTTTCATCATAGATCGTAATCTCATAATTTCCATCCGTGTCCTTCTTATAACCACAAACAACAACACTATGTCCGCCCTCTGGTATCATGAAGGAGAAAACAAATGGTTTTTTCACTCTTTTTGCATACTGGGCTTCTGCTACAAATTTCTTAAGAAAAGTTTCCAGATCTCCATTTCCCCAACCTGAATTTTTACTGATTCCATACGTTGATCTTCCACTGTCCAGACACTGTGTCATCTGATAATATAAGATCATGTCTTTCATTTTGGAATTCTCATATGGGCTTCCCAGCGTCCAATAATCATGTGCCCCACTTGTAATATCATCAAAATCAATATAACCTTGGTTTCCATAACACATACTCAAAGCGATCCCATGGCATACACCTGTATGTTCTCCATGAAAATACGTGATCATTCTCCATTTACTCTGAAAATCACTACACTGCTTCACCAATTTATTTAGATATACAGGATTTGAAATGAAAGCTCTCATCCCTATATGCTTAAACTGATTCGTATCCTTACCTGTTTTAAAGTAACTAGACATTCCTCCTTCGATCACTTCTCCATGAAATTGATCTTCATCCAGATAAAATGCGGCTCTTACTCCATGATTCGAATTATTTGCTCTTGCATGTGTGATTCTGTTTGCTCCTATTGATCGTGCTACATTTTCGTAAGATTGTCCTGTGTTACAAGGCAGTCTTAGCCAGTAGGAATCGTCCGGAGCCATATAATCCAAACCAATATTATTGGTTCCCATCAACAACTGCTCTGGTCCTATCAAGAAGAACTGATCCGTTGTATTCTCATACCATTTATCGGTTGCCTCTGCTAAAGTTTCAAACAGCTTACGATGGTATCCATTTGCATCAAAATCAAATTTGGAAGATCCTCCATCCGCTTTGTCTGCATCCAGATTATTCAAATATGTTTTCTGTGTGACCGTCTTTACACACTGAAGCTCCGAATCAGTAAAAGAAGATAAAAATCCCTGCTCTTCATCATAAGCATCCTCTCCATCAAGATTTGCTGCAGAAGGTACAGAACGGTTGCTCCAATCAACCTCTCCGGCAGAATTCATCCAATGTCTCAAGGCTGATTCTGTCCAGCGATTGGATCCTCTTTCCGCCCTGATGTAGTTTTTATATCCAGAATATTTTGCATCATAACTCTTCTTACACAGGATTTGATCACTCAGCATCAATTTTCCATTCGAATCCTCCCCGATGCATCTCCATTTTATCTTCTTACCCTGATAAGTTCCAAGGTAAATGTAATCTCCAATATTTACTTTGCCGTCCCCAGCATGTACTATTTTGTTATTCACAGGCAGTAACGTAAATACCATACTGAATACGACCAGTAATGTTAAGATTTTGCTGATGATTCTCTTTTTCATACCTTTTCCTTTCCTCATATTTTCTGAACTACTACTTTACATCTCTTTTTACAACACAACGTTTCTTGTAAAAAGAAATCCCATAACAGATCACCTCATCATAACTATCCTCAAATTCCTTTGCATACATCCTATGATCGATCTGCTGAATAGCTTTTTCACAATCCTCTTCTAAGTTCTTTACTTCTTTTGAATATTTCGCTTCAAAAACTGCAACCTTTCCTTCACATTCATTAAAAATAACAAGATCACTTCGACCTTCTCCATGTTCTTTATTCGATTCAACACTATATCCAGCCCCAGCAAATATTCCTGCAAGAAATGCATAATAAAAATCTTCTCTATAATCATGATAACTGATCGTTATTCGCAACAACCTGCTGATCTCCTGTGTCAAAGTCTGCTCATCACCATTCCATACTGCATCAAATAAATGCTTTCGATCTTGTAGTTTCGCTGTATCACTAAACCAATCCTGTACTGTTGTCTCAAAAATCTCTCGTATCTCTTTGTTTGGAATCTTCAATGTGATCTTTCCATCTGCACTTTCCTTCTCTTCCTTATCTCTTGTCAGATATCCTGTTAAATACAAAATACTCCAAAAATTCTCTTCTGACGAATGTAAATAATCATACGTAAGATTTTCTTCTATTTTCTGATCAATCGTGTCTCCTGCCATCAATTTTTCCATCTTTTTTTGAATTCCGCTGCCTGCGTAGTCTATGAAAGATCGTATGATTGCATTATCACTTGTATTCTTCCAGTAACTTGCTGGCTTCATGTCTGGATCGATCCGTAGATCTCTTACATAGTTCATAACATCCCATGGACAATATACATCGATCTTTCCAAAATTATACCCATCATACCATTCTTTGATTTCTTTAAAATGCTCTTGCAGTCCAATATCTTTTAAGATATCTTTTACTTCCTGATCGGTAAATCCAAAATATTCATTTAAATGTGTTGCTATGATCGTATCTGAGATAAAATTATTGGTTCCTGTAAATATACTTTCCTTTGCAATTTTCAAGCAACCTGTAACTACTGCGAACTGAAGATGAGAATTATCTTTTAGAGATGTACTCATCATCGTTTTCATCACATCCAGCATTTCTTTATAGTATCCATTGCTGCTTGCTTTCGCTAATGGTACATCATATTCATCCAATAATAAAATAACCGGCTTTCCGTAATGCGCATTCATCATTCTTATGATAGTAGCCACACTGATTTTTATCAGGTCTTCTGATAAATTTTCTTCACTTATATCTTGTAACTTCAAAAAGATCTTTTTATCATTCTCATTTACCTTATCGCTATCTGATAAATAATCATGCTCATTGCAGATCCATGAAATCTGATTTCTTAACATCTTCATAGCTGATTGAAAATTCAATCCATCCACATCTTTGAAGGAAATAAATAATGTTGGATACTGATTCATCCATTTTTGACATAATTCTATATCTCTTGAGATCTTCAAATCTTCAAATAGTTTCCTGCTGTCTTTTCGTATATCAAAGAAATACGCCAACATACTCATGCCGATCGTCTTTCCAAAGCGTCTTGGTCTCGTGATCAATGTAACTTCTGCGATTCTTGATTCCAGTAATTCTTTGATCAAATTCGTTTTATCTACATAATAATATTCATTTTGTCTTAATTTATGAAAATCAGAAATTCCTACTGGTAATTTCACATTGTTCATTGCCAACACCACCTTCTTAGACTTTATCTAATAACAAAACATCCTCTTCCATTTGCTTTAGCTTCATATAAGATCTCATCGGTCTTTGTCAGAAGTTCCTTGATCGTTTTTGGATATGTAAAACGATATACTCCAATACTGCAGCTTACTGTAACTTCCTTCTGAATTCCTGAGATATTTTGAAAGAATTGTTCCAGTTCCTTTTCTAACACTTCCTGGCTCATCTCTTCTTCGATCATCACAGCAAACTCATCTCCACCAACTCTTCCGACTGCTCCATATGGCTCAAATTGTTCTTTTAAAAACATCGCAAATTTCTTTAAGGTTTCATCTCCTACTATATGTCCCAGTTTATCATTGATCTGCTTAAACCAATCCACATCCAAGAATAAAAACCATCCTTGATGGCCATGAATCCTCTGATCACTTTGAATATTTTGGCAATGCTGCAAAAACAGTCTTCTTCCCATCACCCCAGTAAGGGAATCAATCTCCCCTTAATATTCCCGATACTTCATATATTGGTAGATCACAAGCATCGTCAATATTAAGATAAAATCCAATGCAAGCATTGCGATCAAAAACTGTACCTGTAAATGTAGCAGATCAATCTCTATTGTTCTTGTTACATGAACTCTGTGCTGTTTCAACATACATGTAGACCGATTTGCAAAATATCCAGTAGAAAATATCGCTATACAAATGATCAAAAAACTGATCCCTGATGATATAGCGACTATCTTAGAAGACAGATATGGATCATCCAAAGATTGATTTACCGCATCCTTGTATTTTTGAATACGCTCCTTGTGATAAATCTTATATGCCACCTCTACCCAGAAAAGACAACATAGTGCAATAAGTGCATCATTGATTCCCATATGAAATGTTGACATTCCAGTATAGCCAAGCTGTGGAAAACAGGCTCCCATAACAGTGAACACTAAGAAAGCATGTATCCACTGTGAGATCAAAGAAAGAATCCAGATTCCTATTTTCTCATACCTTCGTCCTTTTATGATGGAAAACAGATATCCGATCACAAAGCCAAACAAAACTCTTGACCCAACACTTAGTAAAATGCTTCCTATTGGATTACCACTATATAGCGGCGAAAATATCTTATCATCTGATACAACATAAAGTGCTGATGCCTTATACATACTTGCTAGTCCAAATACCAATCCGATCAGTGTCGATTCCAAAGGTCCAAGCAAACATCCCGCAACTACGATCGGGATATATGCTGTTGTAAGTGAAATTGGATCAATATGAATGAATCCTAAAAAAGTAAATGACATAATAAGCTCGATCGCCAATAATAACACAAAAACATATTTTTCAAATTTTAAATGCTTCCATTTGTTTTGCTTCATATCTCTAATCTTCCTTTGCTTTTGGGTCTCTTAAACTTCTTCCCAATTCTTCTTTGCTTACTTACATCATATCATAAAAACAAAGTATCAACGACACCTGAATGCCCAAAATCAAAGGTATCCCTAATCTAAAATACCATTTTCTTGTCTTATGATGAAATACTGTCATACCGATCAGTGCTCCAATGGAGCCTCCGATCAGTGCAAGTATGATCAATTTTTTCTCTCTGACCCTCCACTGTCTTGTCATCGCTCTCCATTTGTCTAGTCCATACAATGCAAATGTTATAACGTTGATCATGATCAGATATAAGTGAATATATGCTGATTGCATTTGTAGGTTTCCTCCCCATAGCCTTGTATTTTAATCTGTATTTTCGATTTTTATTATTGCCTATTTGTTCTATATCTTGTGTCAAAGCTTTTAATAACTCTTTCGTTCTGGAGGGTTTTAAATTCAACAAATTACAAAAATCCTGAATCGTATATTCTTTACCCTCTTCCATAAATTCAAGTATTTTTTTATAATTTTGTATTGTCTTTTTTGAAATCTTTTTATCGCCGTTTTTTTATCGCCGTTTTTTACATTATCATATGAATAATCTTCATTTAATGGCACAATAAGCCTAAATACATCCCCTTCAATGAATTCTGGTTCTTTTCCAGAGTAATACTTTGAATATTTAAATATATTTCTCACTCCTGAACCTAATCGATCTGACCATCCTATATTTCTAAAAAATGATGCAATAATCGGATTCTTTGGATTTGGTTCCATATTATCAGGTGTAATAATTCCATCTCCTGATGACCGATTCGCATTTTCTGTATACATCCTATCTTTTTCTATAAAAGCTAAGCAGAGTACCACGTCCATAGGAGCAACTGCACCGCATGGGCGTGGGTGAATGCGCCCTGACGCACCCAGACTTTATTTTATTCCTTGATTTCGCATGATGTATCTCCTTTACAGCAAAACATACGTTTGGTATAATTACATTATAGAAATACAATGTTTTCAAGACATTAGAAAGGATATAATCATATGGCATTTTCCGTAACACAACGGGTGATCTCATCCGAAGATATGATCTACAGTTATTGTGATGACTTTTGCAGAAAAGCGAAGTTATTATATAATGCTGCTCTTTTTCGTATCCGTAACATCTTTACTGGATATGAAAAAGAACATCGGACAGACAATGAAGAAGATGTCTTTTGTGAGGTTCATGCGTTACAAGATGTTTATCCTCAGATCCATGTCCGAAAAGTAATCTCTTACAACCATCTGGAGAAGCTGATGCGTGTCACGGAAAATCCGGATTTCTTTATCGGGCTGCCGATGCAGACAGCACAGGCAATGGTAAAGCAGGCTGTCACAGATTTCAAAAACTGGCTGGCTTCTTTAAGAGAATATAAAAAACATCCGAAAAAATTTTTAGGCAGACCAAAGATGCCCCACTATAAAAAACAAGATCTTGCAACAGTGATCATCACCAATCAGGATGCTGTTTTATATCCGTCAGAAACTGGAGTATCCTTAAAACTGCCGATCATAAAGAAACGTCTGAGTTTTTCTAATATTTCTGAACATGCTTTCTTAAAAGAAGTCCGGATCAAACCTTATCATGGAAGATTTCTGTTCTGTCTGACATTTGAAGAACCAGAGCAGGTGATCGAAACTTCCATGCCTTATACCTGTGCCATTGATTTCGGGATCGACAATTTCGCAGCTATCGTATGTGATGATGGTTCATCTGCAATCTACAAGGGCGGAGCTGTCTTATCCAATACCCAATGGTTTCATAAACAGCGGGCAAAGTACACTTCCATCATTACAAAAGGTCATCGTCAGATGAATGCAACTTCTGCAAGATTGAAAGATCTTTCTTTTCATCATGCGAATTTTACCAAAGACCAGTGCCATAAGATCAGCCGGAGTATCATTGATTTCTGTGTAGATCATCAGGCAGGGACTTTGATCTTTGGTGTGAATCCGTTATGGAAACAGAATTCCAGGATTGGAAAAATCAACAATCAGAAGTTCGTTTCCATGCCGATCGCTTTTCTACGAGCTATGATCACATATAAAGCATTGAATGCAGGGATCAAGATCATTGAACAGGAAGAAAGTTATACTTCCAAAGCAGATATCACAACAAAAGACTATATTCCTACTTATGGTGTGGATGATAAAGATGTACAGTTTTCCGGGCTTCGTATCAAACGAGGTCTGTATCGTTGCGCAGATGGAACGATACTGAATGCTGACTGTCACGCAGCAGCGAACATCATGAGAAAAGCAGTTCCGGATATTTGGGATCGAACAACAGACTTTTCTTTTCTGGCAAGTCCAAGAGTGTATGGATTCCACGAACTGAACCCTAAAGGTATTCCCGTCAAAGGGATAGCGGCATAAGTGAATATGCCCTGATCGGTACGAACAGCCAGAATCTTCTGGTCAGAGATGAGTAATTGTTACGACTGTCAGAAGCCTCTTCCATAGGAGCTACTGTACCGCATGGGAGAGGTAATTCACGAACAATACGAATAAGAATATTTTTTTATTTTCTGGTTCCCTTTTTTCTTCAAAAATCGGTTTAGTATATATAAGGGAGCGAATATTGTATTTTAAACGCATAATAATAACAGCAGAATTACCGATTACAAGATAACAACAGACAGTCAAAAAACAGGACACCCTGTATTCGTCCGTATATAGAATATAATAGATTCTCTCTCTTATAAATTCCACAAATGTATGGATTCTCATCATCTCCATACAAAATACAACAGGTCAGAGATTAATACTCTGACCTGTTATTCATTTTCTATTTTGTTGTACTTCCAAAGCCGCCATTTCTGACTTCTGTTGCATCATCATCAATCGTAACTCCGTACTGCATAAAGATTCCCTGTACCATGCCAGTTCCCTGTGCCACTGAAACTGTCTTACCTTCATTGGTGTCATTTGTTAATTTTACAAAAATGTGACCTTCATTGTCAGAATAAAAATAATCGCTGTCAATAATACCGACTGTATTATTCATCTGAAGACGGAATTTAAATCCTAATCCACTTCTTGGGAAAATATTTAATACCCAATCAGATTCAATAAAAACTCGGATTCCTGTTGGAATCTTGATTGTTTCTCCTGGTTTTAATTCAAAATCAACCGGACTAAAAAAGTCATATCCTGCTGATCCTCTAGTTGCTCTCTTTGGCAATTTGATCTGGTCATAGATTTCTTTAATTTCTTCTTCTGAAGCTCCTGGAAAACTATCATCCCAGCTTTCTTTGAACTGTTCAAAACTTACTTTATGAAATTGTGCTATCTTATTCATCTGTATCTCCTAATTATAAATGATATTCTGCGTATCTGTTAATATTTATAACGTTCCTTATTTTATCAAACTAACGAATTTCTTTCAATAGTCCGGCAGTTTTTTCAATCCTTCAAATCGGTATCCCTCTTTTTTTAGGTTTATGATCACTGTCTCCAACGCTTCTGCGTTTGATCGCGATATATTATGTATGAGTGGGATCGCACCTTTATGCGTATATTTTTGAAAATGTTCTATCACATAGTCTTTTCCAGGCTGTTGATCCACCTTAAAATCCACGTAAGCCATACTCCAGAAAATTGTCCGATATTCCATCTTTTTGGTTAATGCTAGTGTTCTCTCATTATACTCTCCCATTGGAGGTCGGATAAAAGGATCCATATCATATCCTGTTGCTTCTTTACAATACTCTGCACAGTCTATGATTTCCTGTTTATTATCGCGATCTGACAATGTTGGCATACTCTTATGATGCACCGTGTGATTTCCTACGATATGCCCCTCTTTTTTCATACGCTTTACAAGCTTTGCTTCCTCTCTGATAAATGGTTTTGTTACAAAAAAAGCTGCTACAACTTTTTGTCTTTTCAAAACATCCAGAATTTTTGGAGTAAATCCATTTTCATATCCACAATCAAACGTCAGATAAATCTTTTTTTCTGTGCATTTGGGATCTACATAATATGCATCATATTTTGACAGATCTATTTTCTGTGAAACCTCTGGCTGCTGATGTTCTTCATTTCTTTTAAACCACCAACTTTCAATCCCTTGTGAAACATTTCCCCCCGTCTTGTATATCTGTATTGTTGAATCTCGATGTGTATCCTGCTTTTTCTTTTTCTGCTCTTCGATTTGTCCCCTGCATCCACTAAGTAATATTCCTGTTATACAAACTAAGATCATCTGAAAAATCCTTCGATATTTCATAAAAGCACCCACACAACCCCTTTTTCTTATATGTATTATCCAATTTCTCACTTTATAAGTCTTTTATAAAATCTTTTAATATCTGCAGATCTTCATCTGTCAGCTGACATTCTCTAGAACTTGCAATCTCTCCCCAATGCTCTTCGATATTCGCTACCTGTTTCTTTTCTTTTTTTATCTCTTCTTTTTTCTTATTTTCTAAATTTTCTTTATAATTTTGTTTTTTTGTATAATTCAACATTCGATTTGGTAATATATTTTCCAAATAGTTGATCAGATTAATTTTTATTTTCCTCTTCA
>OJNX01001782.1_pt1 | contig 10835 bp, 10 predicted proteins | sample 1598021 | NCBI WGS metagenome assembly OJNX01 (sample SAMN01915227, study PRJEB22387) | human gut metagenome | isolation source: stool | host: Homo sapiens | place: USA | reverse complement strand
TATGCTATTAGTTATCAGGCAGACTTGCGTGAGCGCCATACGGAACTCATAACCGGGCGTGCACGATGAATGGAGGATGAATATAGCATGAAACTAAGGACGAAACTGGTGATTTCTTTTGTGACGATGATCATGATACCGACTATCCTGACAACGGCATTTATATTTGGAATTGCGCGTTATCAGATCGGAGTCATTGAGCATACTTATGGAATTACCGGTGAGGAATATAAAGATTTTGCAAAATCCATCAGAGTGCTGGGAGATATGCCGGAGATCCAGCAGTTTATTATAAGCGCATGTATCGCAGTAGTCCTGATTCTGGCATTTACAGCGATGATCATGATGGTGTGGATTTATGGAAGTATCATCAGTCCGATTCACAAGTTGCAGGAAGCAGCGCAGAACGTAGAAGAAGGCAATCTGAATTTTGAGATCAAGCCGGAAAAAGATGATGAGATGGGACGGCTGATGCAGGCATTTGAAAAGATGCGGATCCGTCTGAGAGATAATGCAGAGGAGAAGCTGAAGAGTGACCGGGAAAGCAAAGAACTGATCAGCAATATTTCCCATGACTTAAAGACGCCGATCACAGCGATCAAGGGCTATGTGGAAGGAATCCGTGACGGGGTTGCAGATACGCCGGAGAAGATGGAAAAATATATCGGAACCATTTATAATAAGGCGAATGAGATGGATACGCTGATCAACGAACTGACCTTATATGCGAAGATCGATACAAACCGGATCCCGTATAACTTTGCACCGCTTTCAGTCAACGATTATTTCAATGACTGTGCCGAAGATATTGAGATGGAGCTGGATTCAAAGAATGTAGAGTTTGGTTATTTCAATTATGTAGAGGGTGATCAGAAGATCATTGCAGATCCGGAACAGTTAAAGAGAGTGATCAACAATATTGTCAGCAATTCTTTGAAATACATGGAACGAGAGCACGGGCTGATCAATCTGCGGGTAAAGGACGTAGGTGATTTTATTCAGGTAGAGCTTGAGGATAACGGAAAAGGAATCGCAGCGAAAGATCTGCCGAATATATTTGACCGGTTCTACCGGACGGATGCTTCAAGAAATTCATCCAAGGGCGGAAGCGGAATCGGTCTTTCGATTGTGAAGAAGATCATTGAAGATCACGGTGGCAAAATCTGGGCGACCAGCCGGGAAGGTGTTGGCACAGTGATGTATTTTGTAATCAGAAAATATCAGGAGGTACCGATAAATGAGTAAGATTTTAATTGTAGAAGACGAAGAGAGTATTGCAGATCTGGAGAAAGATTATCTGGAGTTGAGTGGATTTGAAGTAGAGGTTGCAAATGATGGACAGACAGGGCTTGATAAGGCGCTTTTCGGTGATTTTGATCTGGTGATCCTGGATCTGATGCTTCCGGGCGTGGATGGCTTTGAGATTTGTCGTAAGGTTCGTGCGGAAAAGAATACACCGATCATCATGGTATCTGCGAAAAAAGATGATATCGACAAGATCAGAGGACTCGGACTTGGGGCTGATGACTATATGACCAAGCCGTTTAGTCCAAGCGAGCTGGTGGCAAGGGTAAAAGCACATCTGGCACGTTATGAGCGGCTGATCGGAAGTGCCGTGGAAGAGAATAAGGTGATCGAGATCCGTGGACTTAAGATTGATACCACTGCACGCCGAGTGTGGGTAAACGGAGTGGAGAAGAATTTTACAACAAAAGAGTTTGATCTTCTGACCTTTCTTGCCAGTCATCCGAACCATGTATATACCAAGGATGAACTTTTCAGCGAGATCTGGGATATGGAATCCATCGGAGATATCGCAACGGTAACTGTGCACATCAAGAAAATCCGTGAGAAAATTGAATATGATACCTCAAACCCACAGTATATTGAGACAATCTGGGGTGTGGGATATCGTTTCAAGATGTAATGAAAAAGAATAAAAGGAAAGAGATTACAGTATGATAACCAGTACAGGAAATGCCAGGGTAAAACAGCTTGTTACATGGCAGAAAAAGAGAAAGGCACGTGATGAAGAAGGCGTCTATATCGTAGAAGGGATCCGGATGTACCGGGAAGCTCCGCGTGCGCAGGTGAGAGAGGTTTATGTATCGGAGCAGTTTTACAGCCGATATGGAGAAGAGCTGGGACTTTCGGCATGGGGAAGACAGATGGAAATCCTGTCAGATCATGTATTTTCCCACGTGTCAGATACAAAGACACCACAGGGGATCCTGCTTGTGATGGAGCAGAGGAGCTGTGAGATATGTGAGATGCTGGATCTGGACGCGCAGGGAAGGAAACCGCTTCTGATGGTGCTGGATAATCTGCAGGATCCGGGAAACCTGGGAACCATTCTCCGTGCGGGGGAAGCGGCAGGCGTAACCGGCGTGATCATGAGTCACGACTGTGTGGATATTTACAATCCTAAGGTGATCCGTTCAACGATGGGATCGGTTTACCGAATGCCGTTTGTGTATGTAGAGCATTTGCCAGAAACCCTGGAAGTACTTGCAGAAGCCGGGATTCATTCCTATGCGGCACATCTGAAAGGAAAGAACAGCTACGATCAGGAGGATTACACAAGAGGGACAGCATTTTTAATTGGAAATGAGGGTAACGGACTTCGGGATGAAGTGGCAGATGTAGCAGAGTGTTATATCAAGATTCCGATGTGTGGAGAGGTAGAATCACTGAATGCGGCGGTTGCATCTTCGGTTCTGATGTTCGAGGCGGCAAGACAGCGACGGTAGTGATGAGGGGAAATCAAGCGCAAAGGAGAGTGTGATTTGATGAAACCGATAATCGATTTAAATAAAGAATATGGATTGGTATTCGATGGAGGAGGAGCCAGAGGTGCGTATCAGATCGGTGCGTGGCGGGCTCTTTCGGAAGCTGGTGTGAAGATCAGTGCAGTAGCGGGTACATCTGTGGGCGCCCTGAATGGCGCCCTTGTTTGTATGGGAGATCTGGAGAAAGCAGGACATATCTGGAAAGAGATGGCATTTTCCCGTGTTATGGATGTGGATGATGAGTTGATGGAACAGTTCTTTGATGGAGAGGCATCCATAAGAGAGATTTTGAAAGGTCTCTGGAAGAAGCTTGCAGATGGTGGAATTGATATTACACCGCTTAAGGAATTGATCCATGAGGTTGTAGACGAAGAAAAGATCAGGAAATGCGGAAAAGAATTCTGCCTTTTGACATTTTCTGTATCGGATATGAAGGAACTGGATCTGAGTATTGAAGATATACCGGAAGGTCTTCTGGAGGATTTTCTTCTTGCCAGCGCATATCTGCTTGGATTTAAAAATGAACCGCTGCACGGCAAGACATATATTGATGGTGGTGCGGTCAATAATGTGCCGACCGCGTCTCTTCTAAAAAGGGGATATAAGGATCTGATCCAGGTAAGGATCTTTGGCCCGGGAAGAGTGCCGAAGACGACGATTCCGGAAGACGGCTCTCTGCTGGAGATCGAACCGAGAGTAGGACTTGGCAGTATTCTCGAATTTTCGGCAAAGCGGAGCAGACAGAATTTGAAAATTGGCTATTATGATGCAAAAAGAGCGCTTTACGGGCTCACTGGATCGATTTACTATATTGAAGAAACACGAGAAGAGTGTTATTATGTAGAAATAATGAAGCTTTTGAGCGAACTTGAAAAGACGGAATATCGTTTCAAACTCAAGTTGCCGATCGGCTGTTCAGACAGAGAGTTGTTCTATGGAATGCTGGAGGCAAGTGCGAAGCTCATGAGAATTCCAAAATATAATATTTATACAGCAGATGAACTGTGGAATGAGACGAGCAGAAAGTACGAGACTCTTACAGATGAGGGAAAAGAAAAACTGCCGAAATTCGTCCATGCGATTGCAAAGCTGAGAAAGGACTACAAGATGAATTTAAAAGGAAGAAGTTTTTTGAAACTGGAAGATTATACACCGGCAGAGATTGAATATCTCGTTGACCTGGCAGGTGAATTAAAGGCAAAGAAGAAAGCAGGAATTAAAGGACACAGCCTGGAAGGAAAGAACATTGCCCTTATTTTTGAAAAGCCATCTACAAGAACCAGATGTGCATTTACCGTAGGAGCACAGGATGAAGGTGGAATCCCGACATACCTTGCAGGTAATGAGATCCAGTTAGGCGATAAAGAGAGTATCGAAGATACAGCACGTGTACTTGGAAGAATGTTCGATGGAATCGAATTCCGTGGATTTGAACAGAGATACGCAGATGTACTTGCAGAGTATAGTGGAGTTCCGGTATGGAATGGTCTGACAGATACTACACATCCGACACAATGTCTGGCTATGCTCCTTACCATGAAAGAAGAATTCGGACACCTGAAAGGTCTGAAGGTTGCATACCTTGGAGATGGACGTAACAACGTTGCGAACAGCCTTCTGGTAGGATGCGCCAAAATCGGAGTAGATGTAGCAATCGTTGCACCGAAGCCACTCTGGACTTCGGAATCTCTGTGGAAGAGATGTGACGAGTATGCAAAAGAATCCGGAGCAACTATCGAGATCACCGATGACCTTGATGGTGTAAAGGGAGCAGATGTCATTTACACAGACGTATGGATTTCCATGGGTGAAGAAAAGAAAGAGCAGGAAAGAGAGCGTCTCGGAAAGCCATATCAGGTAAATGCAGCTCTGATGGAACGTACAGGAAAAGATACTACAATCTTCTCACACTGCCTGCCGGCGATCAAAGAAAAAGAAGTTACCGAAGAAGTATTTGAAGGACCACAGTCAAGAGTATTTGATGAAGCTGAGAACCGTCTGCATACAATCAAGGCAGTTATGGTTGCAACTTTAGGAGAGAACGAATAATAAGCATGAAAGCGGAGATATTAAAGATGCTCCGGCAGAGCGATGGGTATCTGTCGGGGCAGCAGCTCTGTGACCACTTTCAGGTGTCCAGGACTGCTGTGTGGAAAGCAATCAATCAGTTAAAAGAAGAAGGCTATGAGATTGAAGCCGTGAGAAACAAAGGTTATCGCATTGTGGATATTCCGGATCAGATTACCGCGGATGCGATAAAAAGCTGTCTGGAGACAAAATGGATGGCGAAAAATCTGGAGTATTATGACGAGATCGATTCGACTAATAACCGGGCCAAAGCACTTGGCGAGGCCGGAGGTGCAGATGGAACTCTTTTTGTTGCGGAGACGCAGACGGCGGGAAAAGGAAGACGCGGCAGATGCTGGCAATCACCGGCGGGCAGCAGTATTTCCATGTCGATTCTGTTAAGACCTGTAATGAATCCGTCAGATGCACCGATGCTGACACTTGTCATGGCATATGCGGCAACGAAAGCTTTGCGTGAAAAGACCGAGTTGGATATAGGAATCAAATGGCCGAATGATCTGGTCGTGAGTGGAAAGAAGATCAGTGGGATACTGACGGAGATGAGCGCAGAGATCGATTACATCAATCATGTAGTGATCGGAATCGGAATCAATGTCAATATGGAGTCCTTTCCGGAAGATATTGCAAAGACAGCGACTTCACTGCGGATCGAAGCGGGCAAAGAATTTCGCAGGTTTGAGCTGATCGCTGCGATCATGGAGCATTTTGAAAAAGCCTACGGAGCGGTCTGCGAGGCGGGAAGTCTGGAGCCGATCATGGAAGATTATAACCGTCTGCTGGTAAACTGTGGGCGTCGGGTGCGTGTACTGGAACCGGAACATGAATATGATGCACTGGCACTGGGGATTGACAAGACCGGGGAATTGCAGGTAGAATGTGAAGACGGCAGCCGAAAGTCTGTCTTTGCCGGAGAAGTTTCGGTACGTGGAATTTATGGGTATGTATAGAAGGAGAATTTATGTATCAGGATAAGATCGTATTATGCGGAGCCAACTCTTACGAAGAAAAATTTTATATGAATCCGGATTTTGATAATCTGCCACAGCACATCAAAGATGAATTGAAGATCATGTGTGTGCTGTATGTACATGATGTTGGGGGAATCCTTACACTTGTATTTGAGGAGAATGGGGAGCTGGAATTTGAAGTGACTTCTGCAGAGGGAGATCCGATGTTTGACGAGATCGGAAGCCGTCTGAAGATCAAGGAGATTCAGACAGACGAGAAGAAGCAGGAGCTTCTGACACAGCTTCAGCTTTATTACAAAGTATTTTTTCTGGGGGAAGAGATTGAATGATAAAGACACTGACGATAGGAAATGTAGAGCTTCCGAACCGTTATGTGCTGGCACCGATGGCAGGGGTAACAGACCTGCCATTTCGTCTGTTATGCAAGGAACAGGGAGCAGGGCTTCTGTGCATGGAAATGATCAGTGCAAAGGCGCTCCAGTATAAGAATAAGAATACCAAGGCGCTGCTTGCGATCGATCCAAGAGAATACCCGGTATCACTTCAGCTTTTCGGGGAAGATCCGGACATCATTTCTGAGCAGGCAAAGCGGATCGAAGAACTTCCATTTCAAATCCTGGATATCAATATGGGCTGTCCGGTTCCAAAGGTCGTGCGCAATGGAGAAGGTTCGGCGTTGATGAAGGATCCGAAGCGAATCTATGATATTGTATATAAGACAGCGAGAGCGATCAAGAAACCGGTGACGATAAAGATCCGCAAAGGATTTGACGATACCTGTATCAATGCACCGGAGATTGCGAAGGTTGCAGAAGAAGCAGGTGCAGCGGCAATCGCAGTACATGGAAGGACCAGAGAACAGTATTATTCCGGAAATGCAGACTGGGAGATTATCCGTAAGGTGAAAGAAGCAGTGAAGATTCCTGTAATCGGAAATGGGGATGTGACAAGCGGACAGAAGGCACTGGATATGTTTGAGCAGACCGGCTGTGATGGTGTGATGATCGGAAGAGGCTGCCAGGGAAATCCATGGATCTTCAGGGAATTACTGGCATATGAAGAGACCGGATCCATTCCGGAAAGACCGGGCACAGACCAGATCCGGGAAACAATGCTGCGTCATGCAAGACTGCAGATCGAGTTCAAGGGAGATTATATCGGAATCCGTGAAATGCGCAAGCATGTGGCATGGTATACCAAGGGAATGCAGGGTTCTGCGAAGCTCAGAGATGAGATCAATCAGGTGGAAAGTTATAAAGAACTGGAGAACCTTTTAATGGAAAAAATCGGATAGACATAAAACGTGTTCTTTCGCATGAGAGAATGCGTTTTTGCATATATTAAACCAGCAAAGAATTGTTGACACAGCCGCCGGAAATATGTATAATAATGAAATTGTGAAAGTAGCTTTAAATGCGGATAAAATCAGTATCTGCGGCTTGAATAGAAAATGATTTGTCGGTAAGTAAGGAGAATTATAATGGAAGCAAAGAAAACATTACTCACCTATACAGGACTTAAGAAACTGGAAGATGAGCTTGAAAATTTAAAAGTTGTGAAAAGAAAAGAAGTAGCAGGAAAGATCAAAGAAGCCAGAGAACAGGGAGACCTTTCAGAGAACGCTGAGTACGATGCAGCAAAGGACGAGCAGCGTGATATCGAGGCACGTATCGAAGAACTTGAGAAAATTCTCAAGAATGCAGAAGTTGTAGTAGAAGATGACGTGGATCTTGATACTATCAACATCGGATGTACAGTAGATGTATATGATAAAGAATTTGAAGAGGAAATCGTATTTCAGCTGGTAGGTTCTACAGAAGCAAACAGCCTGGAAGGTAAGATTTCCAATGAATCTCCGGTAGGAAAAGCCCTGATCGGTAAGAAAGTCGGAGACGTAGTAGCAGTTGAGACACAGGCAGGAGTTATTGAGTACGAAGTACTGAAGATCAATCGTTCAGTATAAGATGGTATACAGCAGAGAGAAGGAGTGAAAAAAGTGGCAACACAGCAGAACAATGGACAGGAACAGGATTTGAATCATTTAAGAAAGGTGCGCCGTGAGAAACTTGCAGAACTGCAGGCAAACGGACAGAATCCTTTTGAGATCACAAAATATGACGTAACACATCACAGCCAGGAAGTGAAAGACAACTTTGATGAACTGGAAGGAAAACACGTTGTACTTGCAGGACGTATGATGTCCAAACGTGTGATGGGAAAAGCATCTTTCTGTAATGTGCAGGATTTACAGGGAAATATCCAGTCTTATGTAGCAAGAGACAGTATCGGAGAAGAAGAATATAAAGCATTCAAGAAGATGGATATCGGTGATATCGTAGGTCTTGAAGGAGAAGTATTCAAAACAAAGACAGGGGAGATTTCCATTCATGCATCTGCTGTAAAGCTTCTCTCAAAGAGTCTGCAGATCCTTCCAGAGAAGTTCCACGGACTGACAAATACAGATACCCGTTATCGTCAGAGATATGTGGATCTTATCATGAACCAGGACAGCAAGGAAGTATTTATCAAGAGATCACAGATATTAAAGGAGATCCGTAACTTCCTGGCAGGACGTGACTTCATGGAGGTTGAGACACCTATGCTGGTCAGCAATGCCGGTGGTGCCGCAGCCAGACCATTTGAGACACATTACAATGCACTCAATGAGGATGTAAAGCTCCGTATATCACTTGAGCTCTACCTGAAGAGACTTATCGTCGGCGGTCTTGAGAGAGTATACGAGATCGGACGAGTATTCCGTAACGAGGGTGTTGACACACGTCACAACCCTGAGTTCACTCTGATGGAGCTGTACCAGGCATACACAGATTACTATGGTATGATGGAGCTCACAGAGTCCATGTTCCGTTACCTCGCAGAGAAGGTATGTGGAAGCACCAAGATCTCATACAACGGAATCGAGATCGACTTTGGCAAGCCATTTGAGCGTCTGACTATGGTTGACGCTATCAAGAAATATACAGGTGTTGATTTTGACCAGGTTGCTGATGACGCTGAGGCGAAGAAGATCGCTGACGAGCATCACGTAGAGTACGAAGAGCGCCACAAGAAGGGCGACATCGTGAACCTGTTCTTCGAGGAGTTCTGTGAGGAGAAGCTGATCCAGCCTACATTCATCATGGATCATCCAATCGAGATCTCACCACTTACGAAGAAGAAGCCTTCAGACCCTACAAAGGTTGAGCGTTTCGAGCTCTTCATCAACACATGGGAGATGTGTAACGCTTACTCAGAGCTGAACGATCCTATCGATCAGCGTGAGAGATTTGCCGCTCAGGATGCGAATGCCGCAGCCGGAGATGACGAGGCTGAGCACACAGATGAGGATTTCCTCAATGCGCTTGAGATCGGTATGCCTCCAACAGGCGGTATCGGTTATGGTATAGACAGACTGGTTATGCTCCTTACAGATTCACAGGCGATCAGAGATGTTCTTCTGTTCCCGACTATGAAGAGTGAGGGTGGTTCAGATTCTGATTCAGTATCTGAGACAGCCGGTGACAACAACGGATTCTTCACACCAAACGAGAAGATCGATTTCTCCAAGGTAGATATAGAGCCACTTTTTGCTGATGAGGTTGATTTTGAGACATTTTCAAGATCAGACTTCAGAGCGGTAAAGGTTAAGGAATGTTCAGCAGTGCCAAAGAGCAAGAAGCTCCTTCAGTTCACACTGGATGACGGCACAGGCACAGACAGAACCATCCTCTCAGGAATCCATGCATTCTATGAGCCAGAGGAGTTAGTCGGCAAGACACTTATTGCAATAACAAACCTTCCACCTAGAAAGATGATGGGAATCGATTCATGCGGTATGCTTCTTTCAGCTATCCATGAGGAAGAGGGCGAGGAGAAGCTTCACCTTCTGATGGTTGACAACCATATTCCGGCAGGTGCTAAGCTGTACTAAAATAGGATATATCTAGTATATATGAAAAAGGAACCCAGATTAGAAGTACACACTTCAGATTTGGGGTTCTCTTTTGGTGTGAGAGACGGATCAAAATCCATGATCGCAGGCATGAACAAGTCCGGTAAGTATGGCGCTGAGCTCAAGTTTTCTGTTAAGTCCATGGACGTAATGAAGGTCATGGTGAAGAGCGATTCCAAGAGCTCCAACGATGCACTCAAGGGCACGATGGCGCAGATAAAAGGTGAGGACTACACCGATCTGCAGGCGGATGCCCCCGATATCAAGGAGACAAATACGATAATGGAGAGTCTGGATGCGATAGAGAATCTTAAGGCGGATTTCACGGTATCGGATTACTACAGCGTGTATTATTATACTGAGAGACGGCATTTCTCAGCTTTTGCTGGGAGTGCCGTCTTTCTGCATATAAGCCGCAGTTAATTCACAAAGCACTTTCACAGAAAGTCAAATTCAGTTCGCAGAATATCAAATGTAATTGATATTCTGCGAACTGGAGGGTATAATATGCGGTATCTTTGGGGTAGATGCTTGCGGTATGTTGATGCAAGCATGTGTGTATTAAAAGCGAAATGACAGGGGGGAAGGGTAGATGAGAAGATTAAAGTATGTTTTACAGAGTGCGATTGCCTGCTTTGTCGTGGCCGGGGCCTTGCTGGTGCTGTTCTGGGGAGCAGGAATATACAATATATATCATGAGTCACATGGAAATATATCGGATCTGTCAGAGCTGTGGTCGTATATTTCGGAACAGGGATTGATGTTTCTGATCGGATTGCTGGCTTTTGTGTCGTTCCTAGTATCCGGATTTCAGGCGAAGAAGGCCAGCGAGGCGGATAGAGCAGCTAACGGTGGGAACGAGTATGATGGTGTAGGATATGGTGATGCTGATTATTCTGGCACGATAAATGCTGGTGGCGGATATACATATGATTCAATGGACACATCTATAAAGTTAGATGAAGGTTCAGGTATGGAAAATGATAGGAATGTATATGGAAAAAACGGTATGCCATATGCGGACATCTATGGGATGAC
>OJNX01001776.1_pt1 | contig 10849 bp, 10 predicted proteins | sample 1598021 | NCBI WGS metagenome assembly OJNX01 (sample SAMN01915227, study PRJEB22387) | human gut metagenome | isolation source: stool | host: Homo sapiens | place: USA | reverse complement strand
CGATGGGAGTTACTACACCACGGGCCGCCCGGATTCCGTCTATCTGGTTTTGCGGAAGCAGGAATTTGAAAGTGCTATGAATGCCGTGACCGAGGCCGGGACGCGCTGGAGCGTGGACTTTGTGCCGGAGATCACAGCGTTTGAGCCGGTCAAGACTGATGACGGCGGGGAGATCACCCCGGAGCAGCAGAGGGCCGAGGCGGTCAAGGATGCCGCCCAGCGTGTGGGCGTGAGTGATACCACGGCGGAGCAGTTGACCCAGCATGTCACCCAGGAGCAGGCCGACGCAGACCGCCGCGCCGCCGAGGGGCTGAAACACTACCTGTAAGGGGACCACGGGAATGACACCTTTACAAGCTATCCGGGCAAAATGCCTTGACTGCTGCTGTGGACAAGCAAAAGAGGTGCGGCTTTGTGTATGTCCTGACTGTTCCCTATTTCCTTTTCGATTCGGTAAGAACCCGAACAGAGCAGGACTAACAAATAGCGGTTCTTTCTCAAAAAACAGCGGCATAGCAAGCGATTATAGCCCCGAAACAGCAGAGGAAGGGTAACTCTATACCCACGGCACGGGGCCGATTAAGACCACAGTGGGCCCTGGGTAGGATGCTATACCATGACATAAAAGGAGCCGGGGAACTCCCCCCCGGCCTCTCTTGCAACAATTACTCTATTTCCCTTCTGTGTCCCGCTCCATTGCCTCATCAATAGCACGATTTATAAAGCCGTTCACGCTTTCCCCCTGTTTTTTTGCGTGGGAGCTGACAGCATCCTTTTTCCCTTTTGGGAGTGTTAAATTGATGCGGTCATAGTTACGGGCGTTCCATGCGTTTTTGCTGGCGGAGCTTGCTTTACCACCCAAAGCCGTCACCTCGCTTTAGAATAGTGTAACACTATTTGCATCATTGCGCAAGTAAGCGCGCTGAACAGCGCACAGGTGAAATTATTGTATATTTTGCCGAATTGCTTACTTGTACAAGTAAGCGTATAATAAGAATAGAAAAGCCCCTTGCACCCAAGCCGACCAAAGCAAGATGCAAGAGGCAGTACCCACCCACCACAGAGGGGGCCGGTAAATCTATTGTACTGGCCTCCGAGTGAAAAAACAAGGAGGATTGTACCCATGAATGAAGATCGAGGAGAAAGTTTACGAAAGCAATTAAAAGAAATGGTTTTGACATTGTCTGAGGAAGAGGCAATAGAATTTTTAGCATTTATAAAAGAGATAAAAGCGGAGCGGCACAGGGAGGAAGTATTTCATGGATGAAGAAAAGGATAAGGAACTGAAAGCCCTGCGGGAAGAAGCGTTAAGGGTGATTATGGCATTGCCAGAGGACAAGCAAGTGGAGATGTGGAACATCATCCGATATATGTACGCGAGGAAGGAGAACGCACAGCATGGATAAGAGCCACGCCCAGGCCCAAGAAACCCGCAGACGCAACGCTCAAGCCCGCCAAGAACTCCACGAGCGGGAGCGGGCCGAACAAGCCGCCCAGGTGGCTGCCTTGCGCCTGGTACGGGATCACCCGGACAGCACCCCAGCGGAGCGGCTGCGGGCCGTGGAACTGCTGGCGGAGTTCGAGCGGAAAGGGTACAGTTACATTTAACCGAGGGGCGGGCCGGGAAATTCCAGTCCGCCCCCTGTTCAAGAAAGGAAGAATAAAATGGCAACGGTCAAGAAGCTGGAGGGGAAGTCTGGGATCAGCTATAAAATCACAGTATCAAGGGGACGGGATAGTGCCGGGAAGCAGATACGCCACTATAAGACATGGACACCACCGGCTGGCATGAGTCCCACAAAAGCAGATAAAGAGGCCCAGAAGGTTGCAATCCAGTTTGAAACCGAGCTGGAGCAGGGCTTTCAGACTGACAAGAAATGGACCTTTACAGACTATGCAAATTATGTGATTTCGCTGAAAGAAAACAACGGAGCAAAGCACAATACTATTCGAGGCTACCGGGATCTTCTGCGGCGGATAGATCAAGCGTTTGGAAATGTGAAGTTAATAGACCTCCGGCCACAGCACCTAAACAGATTCTATAAATCTCTCCAAGATCCCAACGCCCGGTTGAGTATCGTCAAGGCAAAAGGAAAACCAGACCTAACAGAGAAGATCAAGGCGGCAGGGATGACCCGTGAAGCTCTTAGCAAAGCTGCGTCTGTATCTCATACCACCATTACACAGGCTTGCAGGGGAGAGGCAATCAATGGAGAAAAAGCGGGGGCAATCGCTGAAGCTCTTCACCTACCATTAGATGGGCTGTTTGACCTATCCAAGAACTGTAAACCACTTTCCAACAAAACGGTGCTTGAGTACCACCGATTCATTCATACCGTGCTGAACCAAGCGGAACGGGAAATGCTCGTACCATACAATGCAGCGGAGAAGGCTACGCCTCCGTCTGTCTCTCGAAAAACACCAAACTATTTCCAACCGGAAGAAATCACGGCGATTCTGGAAGCCTTAGAAGCGGAGCCGGAGAAGTGGCATGTCCTGACTCACCTTTTAATTGTGACCGGGTGCAGGCGTGGCGAAATTGCTGGATTGAAATGGGACCATGTGGACCTGGATCAAGGGCGGTTGGAGATCAGTGTGAACCTGTGCTATTCAAAAGAGCGTGGTATATATGAGACTACCACCAAAACAGATTCAACCCGATTTGTTAATATCCCGTCAGAGACCGTTGCTTTGCTTCGACATTACAGAGCGACACAAGCGGAACTTCAACTTGCTAATGGTGATCAGTGGCATAACACCGGCTATCTGTTTACCCAGGACAACGGAGAGCCGATGAACCCCACCAGCATCACCGCATGGCTGAATAAGTTTTCCAAGAAGCACGGACTTCCCCATATCAATCCACACGCATTCCGCCATTCCGTGGCAAGTATCTTGATCGCAAACGGAACCGATATTGTAACCGTGAGTAAACAGTTGGGCCATAGTCAGACATCGACTACCAGCGACATTTATTCCCACGTCATAGAAGAGGCAAAGGCCCAGGCCACAGAGTGTATTGCTGATATTATGCTGAGAAGAAAAAACGCATAATCAAGAAGAGCGGACCCCCAACAGGAGGCCCGCTTTTTATGCGCCGTGCGCTAAATGTGCGCCAAGATGCAGAAACACAATGATAAACCACCGTAAAAAGTTAAGAAAAACCACCCAAATCTTACGAAATGGGTGGCTTTCCTGGTACGGCTGAAGGGATTCGAACCCCCGACCTTTTGGTTCGTAGCCAAACACTCTATCCAACTGAGCTACCAGCGCAAGTGCAAGGTATATACTATCATTCGGGCGGGGTTTTGTCAATGGATTTTCGAAAAAAACTTTTTTGCCCGGGAAATTAAAAATGCACATGCACAATATATTCCACCGAGATCTACCTTATTATAATAGATATGGGGGAAAGGCGCGCACAGCCCCGCTTTTGCAGGATCTGGGAGGGGCGTAAAATCCTGTGAAGTTTACAAAACACGTTGACAAATTTAGCAGAATAAAGTATCATATCCTTATATCTGTACGCAGACGGTGAACTTTGCCAGCGCCGCCGCGTTCTTTTTTTCGCAAAGTTGTATGCGGCACACGGTCAATCGTGTACGCCTGCGCACAGAGCATCCGTTTTACCGCCCGATCGCGGCGGTGGGAAAGAACCAAGACAAGGAGTGAAACGGAATGGCAAAATACGCCATTAAGCGCATCTTCCTGGGGCTGCTGACCTTGTTTATTGTGGCGACCCTTACGTTTTTCCTCATGAATGCGGTGCCGGGCGGCCCCTTCGTGGCGGAAAAATCCATCAGCCCTGCGGCGCAGGCGGCTTTGGAGGCAAAGTACAACCTGGATAAGCCCATCCTGGAGCGATACGGGATTTACATGAGCGATCTGCTGCACGGAGATATGGGCCCCAGCCTGAAGCAGCGCGGCCGTGACGTGAGCACGATCATTTCCACCAAATTCCCCGTGTCGGCCAGGCTGGCGCTGTGGGCTGTGGCGGTGGCCGTGTGCGTGGGCATCCCCATTGGGTGCCTGGCCGCGTATCACCGGGGCAAATGGGCGGATAACGCCATCATCTTTTTTGCCACCTGCGGCATTGCGGTGCCAAGCTTTGTGACGAGTACGATATTGATCTATTCGTTCGGGCTGAAGCTGGGGTGGCTGCCAACCATCGGCCTGAGCGGGCCGCTGAATTACATTATGCCGGTGACGGCCCTGGCGTTCTACCCCACCGCTTACATTGCCCGGCTCATGCGCTCGAGCCTTTTGGACGTGATGGGCCAGGATTACATGCGCACCGCCAAGGCAAAGGGCGTTTCGAATTTCAAAACCCTGTTCAAGCACGCTCTGCGCAACGCCATCCTGCCGGTGGTGACCTACGTGGGCCCCATGCTGGCCCAGCTGCTCACCGGCAGCTTTGTGGTGGAAAAGATCTTTACCATTCCGGGGCTGGGCAAGGAATTTGTTTCGGCCATTACCAACCGGGATTATACCATGATCATGGGCACCACCATCTTCCTGGCGTTCCTGGTCATTACCGCGAATGTGGTGGTCGATATCGTGTATAAGTTCATCGACCCGCGCATCAAGCTGAAGTGAGGAGGATACGGCAATGGATATGAAGAAGAATCCTTTGAGCTTTCAGCTCAAGCTCGACCCGGAGGATTTTCTGCCCGCAACCAAAAACGAGCAGGAACAGCTGGTGGTCATGCGCGAGAGCGTGAGCTTTTGGAAGGACGGCATGCGCCGGTTCCGCAAAAACAAGGTCGCCATGGTGAGCCTGGTTGTGATCGTGATTATCATGATCTTTGCGTTCATCGTGCCCTCGTTCTACCCCTACACCTACCGCGACCAGATCCGCGGCTCGGAGAACCTGGCCCCCATGCAGTATTCGCAGCAGGAGCTGGAGCGCATGGAAGCGGGCGAGAGCGTGTTCCCGCACATCTGCGGCACCGACAAGCTGGGCCGCGACTACGCCATCCGCCTGATGCTGGGCGCCCGCATCAGCCTGCTGGTGGGCCTGGTGGCCAGCTTCCTGATTTTGATCATCGGCTCGGTCTACGGCTCGATCTCGGCCTTCTTCGGCGGCTGGGTGGATATGATCATGATGCGCATTACGGACATTATTTACACGATCCCGGACATATTGCTGATCATTCTGATCTCGTTTGCGCTGAAGGACAACCTGCAGGCGCTGGCCGCAACGCCGGCCTTTAAATGGCTGAACACCCTGGGGCCAAACCTTGTGTCGATCTTCATCGTGTTCGCGCTGCTTTACTGGGTGAGCATGGCCCGCATTGTGCGCAGCCAGGTGCTGGCCCTGAAGGAGGCCGAATATGTGACCGCCGCCCGCGCCCTGGGCGCCTCCAACGGCCGCATTATCAAAAAGCACCTGCTGACCAACTGCATCGGCACCCTGATCGTGACCACCACCCTGCAGATCCCCTCGTCGATCTTTACCGAGAGCTTTATGAGCTTTTTGGGCATCGGCGTGGCGGTGCCCCTGCCGAGCCTTGGCAGCCTTGCCACCGACGCGCTGAACGGCATGAACACCTACCCGTACCTGCTGTTTTTGCCCGCCATTCTGATCAGCGTGATCATTTTGAGCTTTAACCTGCTGGGCGACGGCCTGCGGGACGCCTTTGACCCCAAGCTGAAGGACTAACGGAAAGGAGAAGCGGCAATGAGCGAAATTTTACTGGACATCAAAAACGAGCGCCTCTCCTTCTTTACCCCGGCGGGCGAGGTGAAAGCGCTGAACGACGTGTCGTTTTCCATGAAGCAGGGCGAGGTGCTGGGCATCGTGGGCGAATCCGGCTCGGGCAAATCCGTGACCGCGTACAGCCTGATGGGCCTGACCGCCTTCCCCGGCAAGCTGATCGGCGGCACCCTGCACTTCAACGGCCACGAAGTGGAAAAGATGAGCGAGAAGGAGTTCCGCAAGATGCGGGGCGAAGAGGTTTCGATCATCTTCCAGGACCCCATGACCAGCCTGAACCCGGTGTACACCATTGGCAACCAGATCGAAGAGATGGTGCGCCTGCACACCGACAAGGACAAAAAGCAGGCCCGGGAGCGGGCCAAGGAGCTGCTGGAGCTGGTGGGCATCAACGAGCCTGAAAAGCGCCTGAAGCAGTATCCCCACGAGCTTTCGGGCGGCATGCGCCAGCGGGTGATGATCGCCATTGCCCTGGCCTGCGAGCCGAAGCTGCTGATCGCCGACGAGCCCACCACCGCGCTGGACGTGACCATTCAGGCACAGATCCTTGAGCTGATGCAGGACCTGCGCAAGAAGCTGGGCATGAGCATCATCATGATCACCCACGATCTGGGCGTTGTGGCATCCATGTGCGAGAAGATCGCCGTGATGTACGCCGGCCACATCGTGGAGTACGGCACCACCGACGAGATCTTTTACAACCCCCAGCACGAGTATACCAAGGGCCTGATCAACTCGATCCCCAAGCTCAACCAAAAAGAGAAGGAGCGCCTGGTGCCGATTGAGGGCAGCCCGGTGGACATGCTGAACCCCCCGGCCGGCTGCCCCTTTGCCCCCCGCTGCCGCAGCTGCATGAAGATCTGCCTGCGGGAGATGCCCCCCCGCACCGAGCTTTCAGACACGCACTACACCCAGTGCTGGCTGCTGCAAAAGGCGGAATTTGAGGCCGAAGGAGGGAACGCCCAATGAGCGAAGTGAAAAAGCTGGTAGAAGTGCAGCACCTGCAGCAGCACTTCCCTGCCGGAGGCGTGGGCAAAAAGCGCAAGGTCGTGCAGGCTGTGGACGACGTGAGCTTTTACATCAACAAGGGCGAGACCCTGGGCCTTGTGGGTGAAAGCGGCTGCGGCAAAACGACCACCGGCCGCACCCTACTGCGCCTGTATGAGCCCACCGACGGCCGCATTATTTATGACGGCCAGGTGATCTTTGACTCCGGCAAGCTGCCGGACTCGAAGAAAAAGGTCGCGGTGGATATGCTGCCCTACCGCCGCCGTATGCAGATCGTGTTCCAGGACCCCTATGCCTCGCTGGACCCCCGCATGACCATCGGCGACATTGTGGGCGAGGCCATTGACATTCACAAGCTGGCCGCAAACACCCAGGAACGCCACGACCGCATCATCTCGATGCTGGAACGGGTGGGCCTGAACTCGGAGCACGCCAACCGCTACCCCCACGAATTTTCGGGCGGGCAGCGCCAGCGGGTGGGCATTGCCCGCGCCCTGGCGGTGGACCCGGAGTTCATTGTGTGCGACGAGCCGGTCTCTGCGCTGGACGTTTCGATTCAGGCGCAGGTGGTGAACATGTTCGAGGACCTGCAAAACGAGATGGGCCTGACCTACCTGTTCATCGCCCACGACCTTTCGGTGGTGAAGCACATTTCTAGCCGCATCGGCGTGATGTATCTGGGCAAGCTGGTGGAGCTGGCCGACAGCTACGAGCTGACCTTCCACAGCGTGCACCCCTACACCCGAAGCCTGATCTCGGCCATTCCGGTGGCCGACCCCAAGGCGGCCCGGGAGTCGCAGCGGATTGTGCTGGAGGGCGACGTGCCCAGCCCCCTGGACCCGCCCAGCGGCTGCCGTTTCCGCACCCGCTGCCCCTACGCGGACGAGCAGTGCGCGGCCGAAACGCCCGCGTTCAAGGAGGTTGCCAGCGGCCACTGGGCTGCCTGCCACCACCTGGACCGGGTAAAATAAGGCGTTTGTTTCAGACGAAAGGCCCCCACAGCCCGGAACTGCCGGCTGCGGGGGCCTTTTTGCGCAAAGGGCCCGGAAGCATTTGTGAGGGGTCTATAATATTTCACCGGCGGCACAAGAAAAAGCTATTAAAAAGATACAAATTTTTTACAAATCGCAATTTTGTATTGCGATTTACCTTTGTAAAGTGCTACAATACTTTACAAATCCTGCGGAATGCAAGCAAGTGTTCGCAGCAGGAAAACACTCTTGGACCTTTTCAGTAAACCGGCCGGGCGGAAAAGGCTCTCACCCAAAAAGGGGTACCCCTTTTTGCTGTTGCAGGAACTTCCTGCAACAAAGAGCGCTGAAGCCCCAGGGAAACCGGAGGGGACGAGTGGGAAAGAACATTACTTAGGAGGACGCAACCATGAAAAAGATGTTAGCCCTGGTCATGGCAGCCTGCATGGCGCTGAGCCTGGCCGCCTGCGGCGGCAACACCAGCACGCCCACGGGCTCTACCCCCGCGGGTGATTCCACCCCGGCTTCCGGCAGCACCACCGGCGCTTCCGGCGTGACCGTGCAGATCGGACCCAACCCCGAGACCATCGACCCCGCGCTGAACAGCGCCATCGACGGCGCCAACATGCTCATCACCTTCTTTGAGCCCCTGCTCATTGTGGATGAGAACAACACCGTGCAGCCCGGCCAGGCCGAGAGCTACGATGTGAGCGAGGACGGCCTTACCTGGACCTTCCACCTGCGCGACGGCCTGAAATGGTCCGACGGCACCGACATGACCGCGGAAGACTTTGTTTACACCTTCCAGCGCGTGGCTGACGTGAACACTGCGGCCCCCTATGCCGCCACCGCCGTGGGCATGATCAAGGGCTTTGACGACGCCCAGGGCAACCCCGACGCCGAGGGCAAGCCCACCACCGAGCCGGACGCCACCAAGCTGGCTGTTTCCGCCCCGGACGCCAAGACCTTTGTGGTGGAGCTGTCTTATCCCTGCACCTACTTTGACAAGCTGGCTGCGTTCGCCACCCTGAGCCCCGTGCAGAAGGCTACCGTGGACGCCAACGGCGACAGCTGGGCCACCGCCCCTGAGAGCTATGTGTGCAACGGCCCCTACATGATCGACGAGTGGACCGTGGGCGAAAAGATCGTTGCCAAGAAGAACCCCAACTACAAGGGCGGCTGGGATACCAGCAAGATCGTGTCTGATACCATCACCTTCCTGCTGATCGAGGACTCCACCGCTTCCTACACCGCTTACCAGAGCGGCCAGGCCCAGCTGGTGAAGGACGTTCCCACCGAGGAGATCCCCAGCCTGACCAAGGTTGAAGATGGCGGCGACTTCTATGTGGATCCCATCATGGGCACCTACTACCTGAGCATGCAGACCCAGAAAGAGCCCTTCAACGACGCGAACGTGCGCAAGGCCCTGAGCCTGGCGATCGACCGTGATTTTGTGGCCAATACCCTGATGCAGGGCACCTACAGCCCTGCCTACACCCTGACCGGCCCCGGCATCACCGACGCCGACGGCAAGAGCGCCTACATGGATAAGTCCAACACCGAGTACCTGCCCGCCGACTACGAGACCTCCAAGAAGATGGCCCAGGAGGCTTTGGCTGCGGCCGGCTACCCGAACGGCGAGGGCTTCCCCGCCATCACCTACTCCACCAACGACGCCGGTTACCACAAGGTGGTCGCCGAGTACCTGCAGCAGTGCTACCAGGAAGTTCTGGGCATCACCCTGAACGTGGAAGTGGTTGAGTGGGGCTCCTTTACCCCGCTGCGCCGCGCCGGCGATTACGAGATGAGCCGCAACGGCTGGGTCTTTGACTACAACGACCCCTCCAGCATGCTGGAGCTGTTCATGACCGGCAACGGCAACAACGACGGCAAGTACTCCAACGCCACCTATGACCAGCTGATGAAGGACACCCAGATCGCCGATGTGGAGAAGCGCTTTGAGAACCTGCACAAGGCTGAGGACGCCGCCATGGCCGATTACGCCATGATCCCGGTGGCCTACTACAACGACTTCTGGCTGCAGAGCCCCACCCTGAAGGGAAGCTGGCACAGCCCCTACGGCTACTGGTACCTGCAGTACGCCTACGTTGAGGGCTAAACAGCCGCTTCGGAGCGCATAAAAACCAAAAAAGCCCCCACCGCAATTTTTGCGGCGGGGGCTTTTTGCACCCTTGCCAAGGGGAAAAGCGCAGGAGCATTTTGACAAAAACAGCCGCAGCGGGATTTGCGCGGCAAACGGCGCGCCCGAAGCTGAGGCGGCAGGCGGATTTGGACAAAAAATCTGCCCGGCAATTTGCGGAAAAGGACTTGTGCAAAATTTGCTCCGCTACTATAATAAAGGAAAAGCTGTGCGCGGGCCGCAGCGCCCGCCGCTGAAAAGAGGGAAAGCAAAATGCTGGAAATCAAGATTGAAAAGAACAGGCAGCCCAAAGAAAAGCCCGCCGACGAAACGCGGCTCGGTTTTGGAAAGCTGTTTACCGACCACATGTTTTTAATGGATTACGCCGAAGGCCAGGGCTGGCACGACCCGCGCATCCTGCCCTATGGGCCCCTGGCCATGGACCCGGCCACCACGGTGTTCCACTATGCCCAGGAGGTGTTCGAGGGCATGAAGGCCTACCGCACCGCCGAGGGGGAAATTCAGCTGTTCCGCCCCGAATGCAACGGCCAGCGCATGGTGGACACCTGCGACCGCATGTGCATCCCCGCCATCCCGGTGGAGGACTACGTGCAGGCGGTGGCGGCCCTTGTGGATCTGGAGCGGGATTGGGTGCCCCACGCGGACGGCGCCAGCCTGTACATCCGGCCGTTCATCATCGGCACCGACGTGGGGCTGGGGGTGCATGCCTCCAAGAGCTATAAATTCATCATCATCTGCTCCCCCTCGGGCGCGTACTATGCCGAGGGGATCAACCCGGTGCGCATTTATGTGGAGGACGAGTACATCCGCGCCGCGCCCGGCCTGACCGGCTTCTGCAAGTGCGGCGGAAACTACGCGGCCTCTATCAAGGCGGGCGCGCTGGCCGAGGAAAAGGGCTTTGCCCAGGTGCTGTGGCTGGACGGCGTGGAGAAGAAGTACGTGGAAGAAGTGGGAAGCATGAACATCATGTTCAAGATCGGCGGCAAGGTTTAC
>OJNX01001767.1_pt1 | contig 10901 bp, 8 predicted proteins | sample 1598021 | NCBI WGS metagenome assembly OJNX01 (sample SAMN01915227, study PRJEB22387) | human gut metagenome | isolation source: stool | host: Homo sapiens | place: USA | reverse complement strand
AACAGGATTGCACTTAAAAACTTTTTGTTCATAATAGAAAAACTTTAAATTTATAAATTTAAAAAACTAAAATTGGTTATACATAATTTATTGATTCTGAGTGCTGTGCTCTCATTTCATATTTCATATAACGTTTGGGAGAAACACCCGTCACCTTTTTAAAAGCAGCATAAAACGCACTTCGCGACAGAAACCCGCAGCGTTGGGGCAGCTCCTCCGGCGGACACTTGCCCGAACGGAGCAGTTCCTTGGCATATTCCACCCGATACGTGTTCACCAACTCTTTCAGATGGCAACCGAAGTAGCGGTTGACCACGTTCGACAGATAAGTCTGGTTCGTTTCAATCATATCGCTCAGCTTCTTCAGTGAAAGCTTCGGGTCAAGAAACACTTGGCGCACTTCCAAATAATACAATACATATTTATATAGCTCACAATCGACTTTCCTTTTCGGAACCACTTCGCTGTCCGCATACTTCTGCTCCCAATAAAGCCGGGCAGCCCGGAAGAGCAGATTCTTCTGCCTTTCGGAAGTAAAAGTGCGCTTGTCGCGGTGTAGAAACAGGTAGTCCATTGTACTCTCTTTTTATCGTCTCTATTTCAGATAAATATACATTTTTCAAACCCTTAAAAAAGAGTTGCGTTCGGTGCATCTCTTAGTAAGAGATACACCGAACGCACATAAGCACTTTATTATTAGTTGTTTAAGCCCATAAAAAAGCGTCCTGAAACTTAAGACTAAAGATATTTTTGCATTTGTCTTGTGATTTTTCTTCTCAAAAAGTTTTAATTATCAAAACTTTGTGTAAATTTGCAGCGAAAAGTGTATCTCTTACTAAGAGATACACTTTTTTTCTTCTTATTCTTCCAAATATACTTTCCACATTATGAAGCAATTAAGCATTAAATGGGATTTCTTTTTATTCTGACTGTCAATTACTAACAAACATAAAATAGTCTTAATGCGAAATACCCAATGCTTGCCGGAAAGTTCCAATTAGTTCAACGATGAACTTAAAATTTTCTCAAAAAAGCCATAACCTTTTCTCGAAGTGTACTGCCTTCTTCTATTCTGCCAAAAACAAGAAATAAGTTCGTTGTCGCCACAAACAAACTTTAACCACGCATACCACTGTATCACAGTAATTTACTGCTTATCACTTTCGTTATTGCAGTCCTCTCCTTGTTTCTTCTCTTTTTTTTGTACGATATTGATAAAAGAAGAACTGATGATACCGGTCGGAATAGCCACCATTGCTACTCCCACCAAACAAATGATGCACCCCAATAATTTTCCCAAAGGCGTAATTGGATAAATATCGCCATACCCTACCGTTGCAAATGTAATGATAGCCCACCAAATCCCGTCGCCAATGTTTTCAAAAACCTCGGGTTGAGCACTCCTTTCAATATAATACATAAGAATGGCAGAAAAACAAATCGTAATAAAGCTGGGAGTGTAGGCTGTCTCAAGCTCCTCCTTAACGGAAGCAAGAGCTTTGCCGATAACCCGGAAAGAGCGCGAATGCCGTATCAATTTAAAAATAATAAAAATATAGGGCAAAATAATAATATGCACCACTTCTGTATTCCAATATACATAAGTAAGAATACAAGGAATCACTGCTATAAAATCAACAAAACCATAGAAGGAAAATGTATATTTCAGACGTGCTTTTGCTGCTTTCATATCAGGATAGAGCGCGGGGGCAGATAAAATGCGGGCTGTATATTCAACCAGAAAAACAAAAGAAGATATATAGGTTATTCCGAATAATGGTACTTTGTATTCAGACATTTCCTCAAATGAACTTGCAATAACCGCGATAATTGAAATCAAAATAAAGAAAAGAACAAAACATCGAACCCATTGCCTTTTCAACAAACGTTGTATCAGAATATATAGTTTCATTTTTTATCATACTTGTTGATTAAATATCTTCCCATAAACAAAATTGGGGTTGTCAAAACGTGGATAATACTGTCGTTTAGTTCGTAGGGGCGAGGTTTGCTCGCCCGAAAACAGTTTGCTTCGTGTATTCGGGCAGGCAAGCCCTACCCCTACAGCCGACGATGGGATAGACCGGTTGAGTTTTTGATACACTCCCATAAGAAACATACCAAACCGCTATCGTTTATACCTGCCTAAATTAAAATACATAAGCAAGTGATAACTGCCAGTACCTATTTTTACTTTCAAATACATCACCATCAAATATCTGATCTATGACGTCATGCTTATTACCTCCTATATTATGTTTGGCAGACTGAGTCAATCCTATATTATAGTAACAGCTTACCATCAGATGCTTCACAATCTTCACACCGCCTCCCAAGTTCAATCCAACTTCAGTAGAGCGCCACCCCATAGATGAAAGATCCTTATCTATCGCATCTACAGCAATATGAGCAAGTTTACGTCCCCAATTATCCTCATCCACCAAAAAAGAGAAAGAAGGACCTGCTCCCAAAAATAAATCAAAATCATCTGATATCCCCATTTCCCATTTCAGCTCTATAGGAATATCAATACTTTGTGTTCTGATATCAGTGCTACGCCCATTAGAAGTATTGGTAAGCTTCACTCCGCGTTGTACATACAACAAAGAAAAATCCAAAGCAATGCCATGAAACCCTGTTTGATATTGCAACATAGGTCCTACTTGGAATCCGGTCAAACTCTCTTCCTTAAACTGATTACGCATACCGCTGACATTTGCTTTATTACCAAGCACACCGGCTTTTAAACCAAAATGCAATCCTTGAGCCATACTGTTGGCTACTCCAAGAAATGCCAAAATAGTAAATAAACAAATTAGTTTTTTCATTATCACTTATTTAAGAAGTTAAATTTATACCTTATTAATCTTTTGCCTGATGTACAGTGAGTTGTGGGAAAGGGAACCCGATGCCTTCTTCATTAAATGTCGTATAAACAATTTCATTGATATCATACAAAACACTCCAATAATCAGCACTTTTTACCCAGACACGAACGGTAATATCCACACTGCTTGCACTTAACGACCCCAAAACGATTATGGGAGCGGGAGTATCCAAAATACGGCTATCCGCATTGATAATACGTTGCAATACAGCTCTGACCCTTTTCACATCTTCTCCATATTCTACCCCAAATACCCATTCAACACGACGCATTTCCTGTTTACTATAATTAGTCACAGCGTTTCCGCTAAGCATTCCATTGGGAACATATATCATTCGATTGTCAAGAGTAGAAAGTATGGTGTGAAAAATCTGTATTTCCTTTATGGTACCGCTCACTCCGGGACCATCTATATAATCGCCCACTTTGAACGGTTTAAAAACAAGTATAATCAAACCACCTGCAAAATTAGAAAGATTGCCGGAAAGCGCCATACCTACAGCTACACCGGCTGATGCCAAAAGTGCAGCAAAGCTGGTAGTTTCAACTCCCAACTTGCTAATTATGGCAAAAGCAAGTACCATATTCAGTAAAATTTTCACCAGACTCTTCAAAAAAGTCTGCACACTAACCTCTATCTTCCTTTTTTCAAGAACTTTGGCAATTAATATACTTATCTGCCTGATGATAAAACGACCAATGGAATATATCAGGATGGCAACAAATATATCCTTACCTGCATCCATTCCAAAATCTACCAACTTTTCCAACGCTTGCTCAATCTTACTGCCCGGAGCTGCATTCAATAACAACCAATTCATATTTTTCTTCGTTTTACAAATAAAAATCAATCAACTTATCTCTGTCGAATTATAAATGTGTAAACACATTCCAACTGCGCATATTGTCTTGTCTCAATAATTTGTCTGATATATTCTTTTATATCCTTAAATAACCGAACATTTTGAAATTGCAAAGATACCATATATAATCAATAAAAACCATACCCATTATTCAAAACGCCATACCTCAAGACACAAAATATTTCGTATCCTACTGATAATTAAAAACTTCTATTAAGCAATAATTAAATCTTACGCTGAAGTTCCAAGAAAAGATTGCTTGTTGTATATTTAATATCTATATTTGTGGCTCTAATGATTTTACTCAACGAATAATTTTATAACATTATGAGACGATTTCAAATTCTGTTATTATTCATTGCCATATCTTGTTCCATGTTCGCACAGGATAGGTTGTCGCTGTTTATAGGCAGAGCAAATAAATACGCTTCTGTAGAGTTATCTGATTACCGGAAGCGTTTATGTGTAGAATATAATGTGTCCAACCGTTCATTGGATGACTATTATAGGCGATGTGGAAGCGATTGGGGAAATGTTGGCTTGGCTCTTGAAATAGCCAGAACTTCCGGCAAACACATGCGGGATGTATGTGATTACTATAAACGTTATCACCGATATGGCTGGAATCGTATTCTGGTAGAAATAGGTATCAAACCCGGTTCAACATATTATAACCCGTTCTATGACAGGATTCATTATCATAGCAACTGTTGGCATGAACATTATTGTTCCTATTGCGATCATCACAATAAACATCATCACAAACACTATAAAAAGCATAAACGCCATAAACACCCCAAATGGCATGATCGTGACGATGACGATTGGGATGATGACGATGATGACGATGATGACGACTAACACTTTCCATCATATATCTGTCACACTCCATCTACTGAAAAAGAATAAGGCAAATCCGCCTCCTGTATTCCGCGCTGCAAGTTGGGGTGGGCAGACATACGAAACTCTGCCTTACCGCCCTTCAACATCTCACCATGCTTGAGAAAGTTTGCCGTATAGACCCGGCCGTTGACCAGCATTTGGTCGATATAACGGTTTGCTTCACTATTTTCGGGAGCAGAGAGTACCCAGTCGTTGCCGTTTTCAAAGTGAAGGGTTGCCTTGCGGAAAAGCGGTGCACCGAGAACATATTCATCCGTTCCGGGACATACCGGATAAAAGCCCAATGCCGAGAACACATACCAAGCCGAAGTCTGGCCATTGTCCTCGTCTCCGCAATATCCGTCGGGAGCCGAAGTATACATACGATTCATCACTTCACGCAACCAATATTGCGCTTTCCAGGGTTGTCCGGCATAGTCGTAAAGGTAAATCATGTGTTGAATGGGTTGGTTGCCATGTGCATAATTCCCCATGTTCATTACCGTCATCTCACGTATTTCGTGAATCACCTGCCCGTAATAACTGTCATCGAAAACAGGAGGAACGGCAAACACCGAGTCAAGCATCGTGACAAACATTTCTTTACCTCCCATCAGGTTTATCAGCCCCTGCGGGTCATGAAAAACCGACCAGGAATAATGCCAACTGTTTCCCTCGGTAAATGCATCTCCCCACTTCAACGGAGAGAACGGTTTTTGGAATTCTCCGTTCCGGTTCTTGCCGCGCATCAGCTTACTTTCGGTGTCGAAAAGATTCTTATAGTTCAAGGCACGTTTGGCAAAGAGAGTAATTTCTTCCTGCGGCCGTTTCAATTCCTTTGCCAGACGGTAAATGCACCAGTCATCGTATGCATACTCCAGTGTGCGGGCAGCATTCTCGTTGATGTTCACATCGTATGGGATATAACCCAAACGGTTATAGTATTTATAGCCCAGTCGCCCGGTGGAGGATACTTCGGGATGCACATTTTCGGTTCCGTGCAGCAACCCTTTATACAAGCTTTCCACCTCTTCCACACGCACACCTTTCATATAAGCATCCACTAAAACGGAGGCCGAGTTATTACCCACCATACAACCGCGATGCCCCGGACTCGCCCATTCGGGAAAGAAACCGCTTTCTTTATAAGTATTTATCAGACCTTCCTGAATTTCCTTGTTGACGGACGGATACATCAGGTTGAGCAATGGAAACAGGCAGCGGAATGTATCCCAAAAGCCGGTATCGGTATATAGATAACCGGACAGCACCTTGCCATTATAAGGACTGTAATGTATCGGCTGTCCTTTCGCATCCATTTCATAAAACTTACGCGGAAAAAGCAACGAACGGTAGAGACAGGAATAGAAGGTGCGATATTGTTCGTCTGTTCCACCTTCCACCTCTATCTTGCCCAACACCCGGTTCCAGGCATCCTTGCCTTTTCGCACCAGCGTATCGAAATCATCGGCACCCAGTTCGCACAGATTCGCTTCCGCCTGTTCGGGACTGATAAACGAAGAGGCGACCCGTGCATGCACCACTTCCCCTTTACGGGTCTTGAAGCCGATAACGGCTCCTGTGTGAAAAGCATTCTGCTCCATGACGTCTCTCTTTAAAGAAAGGGAAACCTCATCCTTTTTCCTTTTAGGCTTCTCATCATTGGAGAAGGTGGCCCGATAAGTAAACGGCTTGTCGAACTCAACGACAAAATAGTTCTTGAAGTTATCGGGCACGCCGCCACTGTTGCGTGTGGTATAGCCTATAATCTTATTCTCTTCGGGAATAATCCTGATAGACGACCCACAGTCGAAAGCATCGACCACAATATATGAATCATTTTCGGGAAAAGTGAAGCGAAACATCACCGCACGTTCGGTCGGTGTAAGCTCGGTCACTACATCATGTTCCGCCAGATACACCTTATAATAATAAGGACGCGACAGTTCGGCCTTATGGGAAAACCAACTGGCACGCTTGTCTTCATCAAACTCCGGCTTCCCGGTAACGGGCATCAGAGAAAACTGACCGTAATCGTTAATCCACGGACTGGGCTGGTGAGTCTGCTTAAAGCCGCGAATCTTGTTGGCAGTATAGACGTATTGCCATCCGTCACCCATCTTTCCGGTTTGTGGTGTCCAAAAATTCATTCCCCACGGACGGGCAGTCGCAGGATAAGTATTGCCGGTGGAAAGTTCGAAAGAGGACTGAGTTCCCACCAACGGACTCACATAATCGGCATAGTCCTTTGCCTGCACCCATAAAGTGAAGCAAAAGAATACAACTGACAGGAAAAGTTTCTTTATCATCGTGTTGCCTGGTTTATTTACGGTTTAAAAGGTTCGGCTCCCATACTGATTTCCATCACTCCCCGCCGTCAGGTCGCTGTGCGTGAAGAAAGGCTGTTCAAGCGGTTTCCCGTTCAACAGAATGGACTGAACATATTTGTTTTCTTTTGAGTTGTTCTTCGTGCGAATCACAAAATCCTTTTGACCGGGCAGGTGAATGGTCACTTCCTCGAACAAGGGACGGCCAATGGAGAAAACCGGCTCACCGGGACACACCTGATAGAAACCCATCGCATTCAGAATATACCAGGCTGACATCTGACCACAATCCTCATTGCCCGAAAGACCGTCGGGAGCATTGCGGTACTGACTATGCAGCACACTGTCTACCAATTCCTGTGTCCGCCACGGACGATTGACATAGTTATACAGATGGATGATGTGATGACTCGGCTCGTTGCCGTGAGCATATTGCCCGATAAGACCGGAAATATCTGCCGAAACCGTCTCCCCTTCAAGCTCGGAAGAAACAGTGAACAGGGAATCCAGCTTACCGGCAAAAGCCTCCTCTCCTCCCATCAAGCCAACCAGACCGGGCACATCGTGAGGCACGAACCAAGTCCACTGCCATGCCGTACCTTCGCAATAATCGTCACTGCGATGGGTAGACGAACGAGGATTGAACGGAGTACGCCATTTCCCCTTACTGTCCCGCCCGCGCATAAAACGGGTTTCGGGGTCGAAGTAAGACTTATATGCCCCGGCAAAACGAGCATATTTATCTCTTGTTTCCACATCTCCCAAACTATCTGCCAATACGGATATACACCAATCATCGTATGCATATTCCAATGCCTTTGCCACCGATTCGTTTTCGAGGTCGCAAGGAATATAGCCCAGCGCATCCTTGTAATAACGGGCACGGGGCATCACAAAAGGAACCAGCCACTTCGGACCGACAATGCCGGTCGTGTCGTATTCGGCAGTACGGAGACAGGCTTGGTAGGCTTCGCGAACATCGAAATCGCGATAGCCCTTCACGTATGCATCGGTGATGATAGAGGCAGCATGATAGCCAATCATCGTTCCCGTGTAGTTGGCAGCACAATCCCATTTCGGGAAAACACCTCCCTCACGCTGTTTCTTCAACAATGAACGGATATAGCTTTCGTTGGTATGAGGGTCTATGATGGTGAGCAAAGGATGCAACGCACGAAATGTGTCCCAAATAGAAAAAGTGGTGTAAACAGGATCTTCCTTATCGGTGGTGTGCACTTTTAAATCCATCCCCAAATAACGCCCGTCTACATCGGTAAACAAGTTCGGACTCAAGAATGCATGATACATGGCAGTATAGAAAATGGCAAGTTGGTCGGGGTCTTCCGTTTTCACCTCTATCTTTGAAAGACAATCATTCCAAGTCTTTCGGGCATCGGCACGCACCTTGTCGAAATCCCAATCGGGCAACTCAGCCAACAGATTCTGCCTGGCTCCTTCACCATCGACAGACGAGATGGAGAAACGAACCATTACCTGTTCATCTTCAGCCGTATCAAAACGGAGCAACATTTTGCAGACGGGAATCTGCTGTCCGCCTTCCTCGATGGTATCGGTATAAAGAGTATGGGTAAAAGGCTTTGAGAAAACAGCATAAAAATAAAGATCTTGTTGCCAAGCCCAATAAGCACTGCGCTTGTATCCGCAAAGCACGGTATCATTGACAGCCTCCACCTCCATGACCTGATTGGTTTGCTGCTGAATATTATAGTCCATATCCAGAATGAAACCCGATTCCTTGCTTTCAGGAAACGTATAACGGTGCATGGCGGCACGCTCAGTGGCCGTCAGCTCGGCTTTCACACCGTAAGTATCCAAGAAAACCGAATAATATCCCGGTTCGGCATACTCGTTCCTGTGCGAAAAAGCAGAAGCGAAAGGACGCTGCTGACTCTCTTTCCCAAGATATTCCACCTTCTGCTCACCTACGGTAGGCATCAAAAGAAAATCACCGAAATCGGCACAGCCCGTACCGCTAAGGCGTGTGTGGGCAAAACCATTGATGGTGGAATCTTCGTAATAGTAGCCCGAACAGGAGTCCCAGCCATCGATACGCGTATCAGGACCCGGTTGAATCATTCCGTGAGGCAACATGGCACCCGGATGCGTATGTCCGTGTCCTCCCGTTCCGATGAAAGGATTGACATAACCGGTGTATTCTTTCATTTCCGTTGTTTGGGTAGAACATGCACTCAAACATAATAATCCTACCAAACAACCGCTTACGAGTCTATTGAATTTCATTGTTTTCTATTTGATGTTATTTTATTTCCGATGAAACGGATTATCGATACCAAATCTCTCCCGGTTCGGAACTCATCTCGAATTCCACAGTAGCCCCGTCCATTATCTGTTGATGGGTGATATAACTCTTATCGTATGGCTTTCCGTTCAACTTGACCGACCGGATATAGATATTCTCACGGTTGACAGCCGGTGCCAGCACTGTAAAAGTCTTCCCGTTGTCAAGATGCATACGCATTTCGGGAAATAACGGAGTTCCTATTTCATATTCACCACTTACGGGATTGACCGGATAAAAGCCCATGGCACTGAATACATACCAAGCAGACATCTGACCGCAATCTTCATTGCCGCACAGTCCGGCAGGTGCATTGAAATAAAGATGATGCATCACCTGTGCCACATACTTCTGAGTCTTCCACGGCTGACGTACTTTATTATACAAATAAATGACATGATGGCTCGGCTCATTGCCATGAGCATACTGCCCAATCATACCGGTGCTGAAAATAGGCAAATCCTCCTTCCCGGCAGGGATATACGTAAACATACTATCGAGCTTCTCTGCAAAGCGGTCTTTTCCTCCGACCAAAGTTATCAGTCCGCGAATATCCTGAGGCACAGACCATAAATACTGCCATCCGTTACTCTCGCAAATATGGGCTGTATAGTCATCGGGACAGAAAGGCCGGATAAAAACACCCTTGTCATCAACGGGCTGCATAAATCCTGTAGCGGGATTGAATACATTCTTGTAGTTTTGAGAACGCTTGTAAAACTCTTCCGCCAGTTCCGTCTTTCCCATCTTGCGCGCCATCTCTGCAATGCAATAATCATCAAAAGCATACTCCAGTGTTTTGGAAAGCGACCAATTGTCGGCATTATACTCATCTTTTATATTATAAGGAATATAACCGAGCTTCTTATAAAGCCCGATTCCCCGATAATTGTCCAAGTTGGCAGTGGCGACACAGGCCTTCAATGCTTTCTCTGCATCAAAGTCACCTATTCCTTTCAAATAAGCATCCACAATGACGGGAACAGCATGATAGCCAATCATCATATCAGTCTCACTACCCCAAAAGTTCCAAACCGGAAGCCGGCCGTTTTGGTCATAAAAAGCAAGAAAAGACTTTATCATGTCATTGGTGCGGACAGGCTCGGTATAAGTAAGAAGCGGATGGGCGGCACGATAAGTATCCCATAAAGAAAAAGTGCCATAGTTCACCCAGCCATCGGCTTTATGTATTTTCTTATCAGGTCCATAATACGAACCGTCCACATCACTAAAGACAGTGGGCGCTATCATGGTGCGATACAAAGCCGTATAGAAATTCACCTTGTCATCCAAGTCACAGATGCCCCTGACCTCTATCTTCCCAAGCTGACGATTCCAATTCTCTTTGGTCTCCGCCACATACTTATCAAAGTCATTATGAGGAGCCTCAGCCGCCAGGTTTCCAGCTGCCCCTTCCATGCTTACTCCCGAAAGAGCCGTACACAACACTATCTCTTCCCCATCGGTCGTATCAAAGTTGAAACGTGCCACGTATGCAGTACCTATGGTCTTGCCATCCTGTATGATGGCGGTAGTATCTATTTCGGAAGACCGGAACGGTTTGGAAAAACGGGTACGGAAGAAAACACGCTGTCCACGTGCCCAACCGTCAGAGAACCGAT
>OJNX01001762.1_pt1 | contig 10921 bp, 9 predicted proteins | sample 1598021 | NCBI WGS metagenome assembly OJNX01 (sample SAMN01915227, study PRJEB22387) | human gut metagenome | isolation source: stool | host: Homo sapiens | place: USA | reverse complement strand
TCGATAGTTTCCAGTAAGAAATCTGTCCCCTTTTCGCCAAGCAACGGCAAATGTGTCGCTATCTGGGCTCCGTCAATAAAAGGAGCACTTACTCTCAATACGGCATTACTGCTATCACAAAGCCTGTGCGAAACATCGTCTGCCAGAACAAGTGTCTTCTGCATTTTTTTTAATATGTCAATTTTTTCTTTTTCCACAGATATATACTGAATATCCAACTCAGGCTCAACGATACTTTTTAAAGAATGGCTGCAAAGTTTATACTTAACATCGATCCCTACAGACCGAAGAAAAGCACTCAACCCTTTAACCAGGTCATACTCGCCGATCACAGCTGCCTGAGGTGTTTTTTTTCTGCCCATCATCATAGCATACATTTTTAAAGACGCTGTATTCTGTGCTTTAAGACGTAATCTGGCGCACATTTTAACGTCAGGTAGCTGTCCCAGAATTTTACCGACTTCTTCCAACCATGTTAAAGTTGCTGCATAACCGTAAGGAGCACTGACAACAAATGGCATATCAAATTTATTTTTCAGCACTTCTGCTGCTGGTAAACCTTCCTGACGCATTACCAAATTTATTTCAGCTGTTCCGATATCACCGATTTCATCAACAGATGTTTCGTGGCACAGGCAGGTATGCAATTCATAACCAAAGGCTTCACGCATCAAGTTCTGCAGCTCCCAGACATCCGATGCGGCACGATAACTGCCCATTGACGCGCCAATAATATTAAACACTTTCTTTCTCTTTTTCTGTTCTTTACATGGAAGATTATTGACCAGCAATTTATAAACTTCAGTCAGACCTATGCTGTAATCACCCCTAAATCCGCCCTGCTCAAATGCAACCAGCTTAGCCTGAACTTCTTTCTGCATATAATTACAAACGCCTTTTATATCAGTACCAATAACTGCGGAAATAGAAGATGCCACGACAAAAATAACTTTTGGTTCATAGCTTTTATCCAATTCGACAATAGCTTCTTCCAAACGGGTAACATCGCCCATGACCACATCGTCTTCGTTCATATGTGTTGTAAACAGCCTCTGCTGCCAGTCTACTCCTAAAGTTCCATAAAAGCCCATACTAAAATGAGTTGTCCCGGCCGGGCCATATTCAAGAATGATGCTGTCTTTTACGCTGAGCAAACTCCAAATGATACCCATTCTATCTGACGGAACAGGCAAATATCTGCATAAACTCATAAGCCCAGCTCCTTTCTATATTCTTTGGCTTCCCTAACAGACTTGACTAACTGCTGCAGTAAATATCCTGTAACTTCAAAACCCAGCATGCCACTCGCTCTGTCGCTGTGAACAATGGCAATACCTTTTTGACGCAGCCTGTTGCCAAACTCATGTCCCAAATATAAATAAGGAGACAATACATCATACACATATTGCAGCGGCGCGATATTAGCCGCTTTGCAAACATAAGGGTCTGTATACTGCAATATTTCTTTTGCATAAGGTTCATCTGCTTCTGTATATCTGTTGGTTTGAATCACCTGAGGCACCATTCCCAGGGAACTGAGGAAACAGTTCATTTCAAAAACTGCATACGGCGTATTCCCGTAAATATAAGTAATACCCTCCAATTCACCCTTGTTTTTTTCGATTTTCTCTCTTGCGTTTTGATAAAGTCCTTCCAATTCTCCCGGCAGTTCCAGCTCTAAATACCCAAAAAGATTTTTATAGGCTTCATAGATTTTTTCGGGAATAACAAATTTATTAAAGTAAACGTAAGGAATACCAAATTTTTCCTGCATCTTTTGGGCCAGCGGCAGCGCAATATCATTAACGACAATATTCACTTTCGCTGCAGCAGCATTTTTTATATCGTCTACCGAACAGCCGCATGGCAGCTGCAAACCGATTTTTACGCCGGCTTTCTGCAGCATGGCATAAAGCTCCGTCGTTGCAAAATCACCCATTCTCTGCCCCAGCAAATTGACACTGTTGTCACTATCACACGATTTCATCATTTCAGCACAAACAGTAATCGTTCGTTCCAGACCAGGCAAATGGTCCTCACATTTAAAATGCTCAGTATGAACCGGCAGCACCGGAATACCATAAAGCTCACTGAGACCTTCTGAAATAGCGTCAAAGTCATCACCAATTATTTCAATGACACAGGTAGTTACCAAAAATACACATTGGGGGCGATATTCTTCAATTATTTCTTTAAAAGCTTCCTGTACCTTTTCCGCACTGCCAAAGGTTACCTCATGGTCATCCAACACGACTGAAACACAACGGCCGTCAATGCCCCCAAATTTTTCAGAATGTATGGTCATACTTTTAGTGTAATAAGTGCATTCATCCGTACCAACCACAACGATCAGGCTGTCCTTGATGCCACCAACAGCCATAGCCGCACCCATCAGAGGACAGTGTGTCCCCGGGAACAAAGCATGAGTAAGCTGTGGTATATCTTTAATGCTTTGTACCTGACTCAATTTAGCAAGTTTTTCAACCAGCTCTTTTCCATCCATCGCCATAAAAAACTCCTTTTATCAACTTATTTCTTTAAACATAATTAAAGGCTTCTTACGCCCAGGAATCTGCACTACATCACAATCTACGTCGTAAACCTCACGCATCATTTTAGGTGTGATAATATCCTGCGGACGACCTTCACCATACTTACAGCCATTTTTCAAAACTATGATCCGGTCACTGATCTCCAGCGCATGACTTAAATCGTGCAGGACCATCACTACGCCGATCCCCGCCTCATGGTTCAGCCTTTTTACAAGTTTCATCGTTTCCTGCTGATGCGCAATGTCCAAATATGTAGTCGGCTCATCCAAAAACAAAATTTCCGGCTGCTGCGCCAATACGGTAGCTATCCATACCCGCTGCGATTCCCCGCCCGAGCATTCCTGAATAGATTTATCCCGCAGAGCCCAGGTACCTGTTGCTTTCAAGGCCCACTCTATTATCTTTTCATCTTCTTCCGTATTCTGTTCGTACCACTTCTGATAGGGTACGCGCCCATAACCTACTAAATCTCTGACTTTAAAATCAGGAGGTGCGCAATGGCGCTGCGGCAAAACACCAATACATTTGGCAAGTTTTTTACTGTCGATATTGTACAGATCCTCCTGATTCAGATAGACGCAGCCCATACTACAGCGCAGCAATCGTGTCAGCGCTTTCAGCAGAGTAGATTTACCTGAACCGTTAGGGCCGATGATAGTCGTGATCTCACCTTTTTTTACAGTAATATCCATTTCCCTGACTACAATACGCCCATCGTAACCGATCTCTAATTTTTCACCCTTAACTTCCACTTACTTTGCCCTTCTTTCTTAACATATACAAGAAAAACGGTCCGCCGGTAACTGCCATAACAATACCTACAGGTATCTCCATCCCAGGTATAAGTGTCCTCCCCAAAGTATCTGCCGCCAGAAGAATCACCGCACCCAAAAGCATACTCACCGGCAGCAGTGCTTTATAGTCGGAGCCAACCATCATTCTCGCAATATGCGGGACAACCAGCCCTACAAAACCGATCATACCGGCCTCTGCTACCGTCGCAGCTGCCAAAAAAGCAGCCACCGCAGATAAAAAGATACGTACAAAAGTTACATTTACTCCCAGGCTTTGAGCCATTTCGTCACCCAGATGCAAAATGTTGGCATTTTTTATACAGCATACGCCTAAAACAAGACCAATAAAAGCATACACCGTAATGATATAAACATGATCCCAGGAACGTCCCGAAAGACTGCCGTTCATAAAAGATAAAACACTGGAAAGATTATCAGAATTCAATAATTGCAAAAAGGAGTTATACGCTCCCAAAACCGTATTTATCGCAACACCGGACAAAATTATTCTGACAGTATCGATCCCATCGCGCCAGGCCAGCAAATAAATAAGTACACAGGCCAAAGCCGCACCGCCAAAAGCAAAAAGCGGCACTGATGAAACCAAAGTCGGAAACAACAGTAGAATCGTCGTTGCCGCAGTAGCCGCACCTGCAGAGACGCCTATAATCCCCGGATCAGCCAGAGGGTTACGCATGACAGCCTGCAAAAGAGCACCTGCAACAGCAAGGCAGGCCCCTACTTCGACTGCCATAATCAGACGCGGTAACCGTAAATTATAAACAACTACCCTCACCGGTCCTCTTTCATCATAAAAAAGAGCCTGTATGATCTGCTGCAGCGAATACCCGGCACTACCAACTCCCAGCGCAACAACAGCCAGCAATAATAATACTGCCACTAAAACCAGGCAAACCATACTTACCCGCAGGACATTTACTTCTTTACCCATTTTGTTTCAGCTTCTTCGCATCAATAATATCGATCAATTCATTTATATTATCAATAACATTGATCCCGGCTGTCGCAACATATTTTATCGGCAGATAAATAACCTCATGTTCGCGTATCGCCTTAATATTGTTCCAGTATTCAGGGTTTTTGGCAAAATCCTCTTCCATTACCTGCTGATGCTCTGCCGCAGTTTTAGAACCGCCTACACAAAACAGTAAATCCGGTTCGTAAGATAAAGCCTGCTCCAGATCAATCAATACCATCTTATTGTTCTGATACACATTTTCGTACCCCAGCATATCCAGCATACTGCCTAAAGTCCCATCTTTACCCTGTATATAATGCCGCGGCGGGGCTGATTGCAGCACCATAACTTTTTGCCCTTTATTTTCCTGTCTTTTTTCGGCCATTCTGGCTTCCAATTTGTTGAACCTGTCCGTAATAGCTTCAGCACCTGCATTATGTTGACCAAAGGCTTTGATCAGTACGTCAGTCAATTCCTTGATCGACTCATAAGATACAACATGCCCGGCATCAACATAATAAACAGCTATTTTTTCACGATCCAGAATTTTCCCATAAGTATCCTTAGACTGATAACCTACTATCACCAGATCTGGTTCCAAAGCAATAACTGATTCGATATCAAAATTAGAATTCATCGACACATTCAGCAGCTTTGCATCCTTCACCAAATCTGCAGGCCATTCCAGCATCGCCGCCTGGGGCACAGCAACCTGTTTAATACCCATCTCATACAGTGCCAAAACCGGAGTATGCACTAAAGATACGACTCGCTGAGGCTTTGCTTTTAAAATAACCGGTTCAGTAAAACCATAAGCCTGCAGCGTAGGTGTATACTCAAGTTTATAAGTTTCACCGGCAGCAGCCGACACATCTTCACTTTTATTGCCTGTGTTAAAGCAATAATACAAAAGCGCACCTACTATAACGACTACTGCCAACAACAACAATTTATTTTTCATTATTCATCCCCCTTAGTATCTTCACTCATTTCTAAAACTTTATCAGCCAACTCCTGATAGATCTTGACCATCGGCGAAGCCTGTACAAATTCGCTAACCGTACCGCCATGATTTTCAGCTGTTTGTATATCTCCCGAACGTGGAACATACATTACGACCTCGGTTTCAATCTCAGCGGCAGCCTTGGCCACCAGTTCCTGTTCATTCTCAATATTTTTAGCGTTCAAAATAATGCCTTTCAAGCGAGCATAACCCCTGCGTCCAAAGTTTTTGATCGCCTGAGCAATATTATTAGCCGCATAAAGCGCCATCATCTCTCCTGAAGAAACAATAAACACTTCTCTGGCATAACCACCCCTGATAGGCATTGCAAAACCGCCGCAAACAACGTCGCCGAGCACGTCATAGATGACGATATCCGGCTTATAGATTTCAAAAGCCTTCAACTCCTCCAGCTTTTCAAAAGCTGAAATAATACCGCGCCCTGCACAGCCTATACCAGGTGTAGGACCTCCTGCTTCTACACACAGGACGCCACCAAAGCCTTCAAAAACAATATCTTTTAATTCTAAAGCTTCCCCATTTTCTTTAAGCTGTTCTAAAACAGTAGGAATACGCATCCCCTTCATCAAATTCTTAGTTGAATCAGACTTAGGGTCACAACCTACCTGCATTACTTTATAACCTTTAAGCGCCAATGCCGCCGATAAATTTGAAGTAGTAGTAGACTTGCCAATACCGCCCTTGCCATAAATCGCAATTTTTCTCATCAATAAACTGCCTCCCTTAAAAATAAATAGCTCACTGTTTTCAACCAAAAACATTCTATATTTAAATCAATATAAACAACTTTATTCATAAAATAAAATGCAATAGAGTTAGCCATAGCTAACTCTATTGCATTTTAACACTCTTTAACTTTAGTGTCAATACAAAAATGCCCGATCAATGTATAAATTCTCACATCGACCGGACATTATTTAAGCCTCCTAATATAGCTCCGGATAGGCATGCCCCTTGATATAGTGAAGCTGCTGATATTTTTCCAGCCAAGTTTTAAAAACTTCTTCAGGATGCAGCTCTGGCAGATATTCAGGATATAAAAATTTTGCAATATAGATCGTACCAACCAATTTCGACGCACCGCCATGCAAATAATGCGAAAGCAGCAAAATCCGATCATTACGTACAGCATCAATACCTGCCCAACCGCTGCGTAAAACAAGCTCCTTTTTGATTGCTTTCTCTTCCTCTATAGTCGGCGGCTGATAAGAAGAATAAGCATTGGCATCTGCTACTTTGACAATATACTGAGGATCTTTCTCGATTATCGCTTCCTGATCAACCTGCGATCCTTTAGCAGCGGCAAAAATATTATCAGCGCCTGAATATTCAACCATTTTATAAAAATAATCGCCCGGCACTGCTGTTTTTCCAAGAGTCCGATATTCAAAATACAAACTTCTGCGGGGGACGCCTTGAAGTTGCTTTTGTATATAAGCCAGTTTATCGTTAAAATAATTTACTAATTCTTCTGCCTGTTCTTCCCTGCCAAAAATTCTGCCGATCAGCCTGCAGTTATCAGCAAACTGATCTGTATAATAAGAATTTATGACAATTACTTTGATCCCAAACCTGTCCAACATCTCCTGCGCGTCCCGCCATGTTCCCTCACCGGTAATAATTACAGCCTGCGGCGCCAACTCGGCCAGTTTTTCATAATTCATCGCATTTTGACTGATACCAAATACCTGCGTTTCATTAAATCTGTTTTTGAAACCAGACTGATCTTTAAAAATATAATTATCAACGCCGACGATTTTATCTATGGCACCAACAGCAGTAATCAACTCTGCATTATAAACATTACAGACAGCAACTCTTTCCAGCGGATACGGAAGCTCTACCTTACGGCCAACGCTATCCGAGACTACGATAGTTTTTTGCTGCTCTGCCTTTCTCCTGCCATTATCATCAGCACAGCCAAACAGCATCATTCCACAACACAGCAGAAGCATTATTACTATTATCTTACTCATCTTTATAAACACCTATCAATAAATTTTCTATTACACTAACAGTCATTTCATATATTTTAGGGATATCAGCCTGAGATGCGGATCTCCTGCTGATATTTCCATACATTCATCTGTAAATCCTTTTTTAGAAAAACATAGAAAGCGTTTATCAACACCTGTAAAATGTTCACCTTTAGCGAGCAATTTTTTCAGTACGTCACTGTCAGCTTTTTTATTGCTCCAATTACAATCAATCAGACAAATAACATCAGTATCGTCAGCAATAAAATCAACTGAAATTTTATTACTGCCGCTGCCTTGCCACCACGGGCTTATTTGCTCAAAATCGCACATAAAATCATTGCGTTTTTTTAATTTATAACAATACTGCAAACAGATCTTTTTAAAAATATGGGCAGCAAATAAGTCTATTCTCGGCATAATATTATTGCGCAGAACCTGATGCCCGCGTCCGATCGCAATCGAACTCATATACGGAAAAACAAACTGATACCAGAAAACAAACATATTATTAGCAATTTCATAATAGCTGATTTTGTTACTGCTGCTAAAAGCAGGATTGACACGCTGCAAAATTCCCATTGTCAGCAGTACATTCAAGTATTTTGAAACCTTGTTGCATTCCATATCGGCAGCCGCTGCTATTTCGTTCAGCCGCCCTGCCCCGCAGGCAACAGAACAAAGGATAGTATTATATGTAGCGGGTTCCCTTAAATCAAGTTTTAAGAGCTTTATTGGTTCCTTATACAATGGAGCTGCTGGTTCAAAAAACAATTTTTTCAGATTGTCCTTAAAAGACAGTTCCGCATCCAAATAACTCATATAATGGGGATTGCCACCGGCTGCGCCATATAAAAATAATTTTTCTTCTTCTGTAAAGCCTTCCAAAAATGGCTGTGCTTCCCAATAATCCATAGCGCCTAATTTTATAACAGCATTAATGTAATTTTTTATCTGCATCTCCTGATTTTTCAGCAATACCCGCTCCATCTCAGCAAAAGGCGCTCCCGAAAAAATAACTGATAGTCTCAACTGCTTTTTATATTTTTGAGCATATTTAGCAAATGCCGTAAAAAATTCCGGTGCAGAATCAAACAAATACTGTACATCATCTATTACCAGAACCAGCCGCTGCTGTGTGGCCTTAAAAAACAACGTGCTTAATACACTATCCCAGCTGCGGAATTCATTTTTTGGACCCCAAAGGCCCTGCTCTTTTAATTCCAGGCAAAAAGCCGCCAAATTTACAGTTGACAACGCATTGCGGGCAGCAAAATAAGCAGCAGATTTTTTTTGTAAAAACTCCTGCAGCAAAGCAGTTTTACCGATTTTATATTCACCGCTCACAAGTACTACATTTAAAGAATTTTTTGCATACAATTTTTCTAAAAGACCTAATTCTTCACTGCGTCCAACAAACATAGCGGCACCTTCCTACTCATAAGTTGTATTTTATTTTAACACAACTCATAGCCGGAAAGCAAAAGGGAAACATAATTATGTTTCCCTTTGAAACTTCTAAAAATTATAATTCACCCCTACGCGGAAAGTCCTTCCCATCGTATAATACAAATTATTGTTACTCGTTCCGCCAACATTGGCAATATCCTTACGATTAAACAAATTATCGACATCAAAGGTAGTCGTCACGTTTTTGGCAACGTTATAACCAAGATGTAAGTTAGACACTAAAAGCGGCGAAGATATTTCTGTTACAGTAATTTTTTCACTGCTGACGCCGTTTTTAAAACGATTGCCCCAATAGCTCAGATTTAAGGCCGCACTAAAATCACGATTCACATAATTTACACCGCCGTTTATCTGATAACGGCCCAAAGTATCTATCCAAGCCTGACCTTCCTTATACATACGCTGAGGTTTAGCAAACACCGCACCTACATTATAAGTAAAATGTTTATCGACATCCTGTTCATACCGCAGTTCAATACCGGTATTGCGATATTTGGCAGCATTAGTTTGATAAGACTGATTATCCACCAAATTTTTAACAGCTACTATTTGATCTTTAATGTCTATTCTAAAAGCAGTAAGATTTAACCGGCGTCCATTTTCACTATACTTATAACCAATTTCATAATTCCAGCCATGTTCTGCTTCCAAATCCGGATTAGGAACAACTACACTGCTGGCATAATAAAGATTTCTAAAAGTAGGCATTCTAAACGATTTTCCAACGCTGGCATAAACAGAATTATGTTCATCAAATTTGGTTATAGCCTGTATCTGCGGCAAAAATTCGTTATAATCACCAGCCTCCGACCTGATTAAATCTTCTCTGGCACTGAAAATAATATTCGTGGCACGGCTCAGTTTTCTATCATACGAACCATAAACAGAATAATTATTAAGCGCATAAGTACCAAAATGTGCCAGATCCTTTAATATACTGCTGCTGTCGCCAAAGGTTTTAAATTTTTGATTATCGTTTTTGTAAGTTTCACGTTTAGCGCTGATACCAATCAACCCTGTTGCTTTATCGCTGCGCCAAACTTTTTTCGTATCCAGACCATACTGTTTATGATCACTTTTCTCCCACTCTACATTCGTCGGATTCACTACATAATAATCAGGATTTTCGATTCGTCTCTGATTATAATAAATTTTAGCATCCCAGCCGTTTTCATCATTGTATGCTATCTGTGCATAATGTTCACGGTCATCATACATAAAATGCTGTAAAATATTTTCATTTACATCATTATAATTAGTTGTATATTTCTTTTTATTGAACATATAACTGAATTTAAACCGATCATCAAATTTATAGTTAAAAGCCAGATGATCTTTTTTACTGTCGCCAAATCCAATATAGTAAGGAACAGCAGTACCATTTATTTTTTTAGTACCTAAACTCTCCGTCATATTGCCGGTAGAACCAAATTCATTTCTGCCGAGAGCCAGGCTTGCTTTACCCATGCCTATGGTGGCAGCATAATCACGCTGTCCTTTATTTCCGGCAGCTACACGCAGCGAATTTTTCATCTGATCCTTAGTTATAATGTTAACAACTCCGCCCAATGCCTCGCTGCCGTAGAGCACTGCCCCCCCACCTTTGACAATTTCAACTCTTTCCACCTCATCAAGGTTGAGCATATCCAAATGATTAACATTGTTAAATGAAGCCGGCACTCCATTGATCAAAACCAAAGTACCGCCATCAATACCGCGCAAATTGATTTGGCTGCTGCCGGTTATCCAATTCTGATCATGCGGCCCCATATTAGTAAAATAAACACCGCCCTTGTACTTCAAGGCATTCGCCACATCGCCGGCACCTGTTTCCTTTAACTGCTCACCTGTATAAATAACCGTGTCAGCAGGTGTGTCTAAATTGTTCTTTTCATACCCCAAAGCAGTAACATTGATTCCGTCTAAAACAAATTCTGACAGACTTTCTTCTGCATAAACTGTTCCTGACAAAAAATATGTACCCAAAATCACTGCACACATCAAACTTCCTAATTCAAACTTTTTCACAAAACACAGCTCCTTTATTACTTACTTAGATATCATAAATCAATCTATTTATCTATATTTATTTATTAATATTTTTTAATTTATGATATCTTTTCCCA
>OJNX01001761.1_pt1 | contig 10927 bp, 8 predicted proteins | sample 1598021 | NCBI WGS metagenome assembly OJNX01 (sample SAMN01915227, study PRJEB22387) | human gut metagenome | isolation source: stool | host: Homo sapiens | place: USA | reverse complement strand
GTACTGGATGCTGCGGTGCAGGAGTATACCGAAACTGTGCGAGAGCAGTGTGCCGCGGAACTGAAGAAGCTGGCACATCTGCAAAAAATGTGGGCGTTGAGGAAACCGATCCTCGACGCCCACATTTTGTCGTTACAGGAGAAAGTACAGGAGCTGGAACAGGAAATAGATGAGATTGTGATGGAGAAATTGAAAGGAGGCGTTTCCAATCCAAGACCTTGTTAATAATATAGTCTGTCTTCGAATAGTGTTTCACTGGCTTTTGCTATTTTACCGTCTTTCAAATAATAAACAGAAGACATGTGTATTGCCTTGGGTGGTAAATCCCACTTTCCGAACGAGGGAGTCAATATGCGCTTCTCGCACAAAGATGTCCACACTAATGTGTAACTGCTACTTTTCAAAAACTCAAGAAGCTTGTCGTACCGGATATAGAAACCTGTATCATTACCTATTAGCTCTGAACTCTCAAAACATACTAATTCCCCAGCACCATCAACAAACGCGCTATTACTGCCTTTTAAATACTTTAATTGCAATTTTGTATACATTTCCTCGCATGGTTTGTGCCAGTAGATAGAAGCTATTTCTGAATTCAAACTATTCAGTTCGCCTTTTCGTTCGCTATAATACTGTTTAACAGGAATTAATACTTTTTCAGGGAAGACACAATTAAGGTGGTCAGAATCGATATTTACCCATTCCAAACCACAATAATATGGGTTATTAAAGAAAGTATGCGCATCAGACCAGTAATATTCTTTGTTGTACATTGCTGAGTTACTTTGAGCTTCAGGCATCCAACGCCCCATAAAGTCAACACCAGAAAGAGCGCAAATGAGTGATTCAGCATATTCATTCTTTACAACATATCCTCTGATTTGATGCCACATATCTTTGCGAGGAAGGTCATATGAACGGAAACCTAAACGCTTAGCTTCTTTCCAATCATATTCACCCGTAAGTAAGAGATATTGATGTGCTCCGGACTGTAGCTTTACGCATTGCTCAAAAGCTGGTGTGTTAGAAAAATCAGCAAGCCATTCCTCATAGGAATTGTTTGGGATGTCAAACTTATTATTAGTTGAATGATTAACAGAAACGACGAGCCGCCGTTTCTGGCAGCTCGTCAACTTACGTTGGAAAAGTACCACCATTTTGATAGAATACGCCCGGTTTTACTGGGTGCATTTTTATTTCGACAGGTTGTCAATCAACTTGCCGACTGTACCAGCTTTCCTTTTGTGCTCTGCACCTTCGTTATCCTTAGCGTAAACAAACAGCTTTGTTTTACGGTTTTCCTTCGAAAAGCACTTCAATAACTCATCCTTATAAAACTGGGTTTCTGCCATTTCTGAAGGGTTAAGGGATGCCTTTCCATCAAAGTCTCGATTGACAGGATATATCATATTATACCGACCATCTTTTTTGATCGCATATCCCAAATATGTAATATTTATTGTCCGATTTCCGACGTTCGTTGCCGAAGCAGACATACCCAGAATCTGTGTTTCCGCACCAACTCCCGGAATCATACTTGCACCAACAGACATATATGACCCTAACATCAGTTTCTTTTTATAAGGCAATCTTGCTGTACGAATAGAAACCACAATGGCTGTAACACTCAGAACAAGTCCAATCAAAGACAGGATAGCCGTAAGAAAACCATTATTCTCATTGCACCACCGAATAATAATCATACTGAGATTCCTCATAATTTACAAATTATATGTTTAGCTGCGTCATCAAGCCTTTTGAAGGCATAGAGGCGGTTTTAAAGGCATTTTTAATCGTTCGCGCTTCAACCTCACCCTGTGCGGCTATTTCATCAATTATGGCTTGCGCAGCTGAGATGTTGTTCGTCGGTACTCTTATGCGAATTGCAGTTCCGTGAAATGAGGTGCTTTTTTCTGCAACACCGTGGTTATCAATGAGCAACGCGTCACCATAACTGATTATGCAAAAACTGCCGTTCAGCTTTTGACATATCTGACTAACCATATAAAGCCCAAATCCGCTGTTTTTCCATACATCGTAATCATGCGGCTTAAACTCATAGGCGGGTCGGAATGATTCTGAAATACCTGCACGAATAGCCCATTTTAAAGCAGAACGGTTATCATGAATATATTTTGCATGTGCAGCGTTACGCGTTATACTTTGGAATACCCCGATTCCTTCGTCAATGATTGCAATTTCAGCCAATTGGTAAGTGGGCCAGTACTGCCCACATATCCACATCTCGTCTGCTTGAGCGTGTTCAGGGGTATTTCTCAGTATTTCGCGGACTAAATATGTAAGCAGCTTATGTAATTCCTTATTTCCCCTATCAATGACATGAGAAAGTCGAGCAGACGCTCTTTCTATCATATCACCGATTTCTATTGACCCACCATCACGAAATGCGCGTTCCTGCAAAGAGCGTATCGAAATAGGTGTAATCGGAATATAATTTGAACTACCAGTGGCTTCACCGGGGCTTTTTCCAACGCTTATGGATTCGGATATATATTTGAAGAAGCCCATCGTCCCGGCATAACTTTTCCCGTTGATGCCAGAAATAGAGAAAGTGTTATCATGGTATTGATACCGAAAACGTTTGATAATCGCCCCTGCCATCAACATGGGAAGTGGGTCAAAATTTGTCATTCTGGAAAAATCCAAAACGACATCATCAAATGGCCCAATCTCATAGTTGCGCAGATTGCCATCTAATCGCAATGCATTGTTCAAATCCAAGTCAGGAATTGCTATACGGATTTCGCTCATAAAGTCCATTCCTTATTTCAACTGCGCCTTCAGTTCCTGAAAGCTCTCCAGTGCGCTCTGGAGGTTTTCGATGATATCATCGGCCAGCACGTCGGGCGAGGGCAGGTTGTCCAGATCGGCAAGGGACTTGTCCTTGATCCAGAAGATATCGAGGCTGGTCTTGTCCCGCGCAAGGATGTCGGCAATATCGAATTTGCGCCAGCGGCCATCCGGGTCATCTTCGCTCCATGTTTCGGCGCGTTCGTACCGTTTCTCCGGATGATAACAGGCGATGAAGTCCAGCAGATCGGAATACTGCATCGGATGCTGTTTCAGCGTAAAGTGAACGTTGGTGCGGAAATCATAGATCCAGACGGCCTTCGTCTGGGTTTCGGCGCTGGCCGGACGCTTATCGAAGAAAATGACGTTCGCTTTGACACCCGGCTTATAGAAGATGCCCGTGGGCAGACGCAGGATTGTATGCAGATCACAGGTAGCAAGCAACTTCTTGCGCACGATCTCGCCAGCGCCGCCCTCAAAGAGCACGTTGTCCGGCACGACCACCGCAGCCTTGCCCGTGGCTTTCAGGATGGTATTGATGTGCTGGACGAAATTGAGCTGCTTGTTGCTGCTGGTGGTCCAGAAATCCTGACGGTTATATACGAGGTCTTCTTCCTCCTGTTCGCCTTCCTCATTGGTGAAGGTGAGGGAGGATTTTTTGCCGAAGGGCGGATTGGTGAGAACGTAGTCCACACGGTAGCCGGGATCGGTGAGCAGCGAATCGCCGTGGGCGACAGGAACACTGCCATAAATATCCCCGATGTTGTGCAGGTAAAGATTCATCAGGCACAGCTTGAAGGTGGACGCCACCAGCTCATTTCCGTAGAAAGTCCCGTTTTTCAGGAATTCCTTCTGCTCCCGATCGAGCGTATAGTTCTCCGGGTCGGCAAGAAATGCCTGCGCCGCGAGGAAAAATCCCCCGCTGCCGCAGCAGGGGTCCGCAATCGTTTTCATCGGCTCTGGGCGGATGCAGGCGACCATCGCCTGGATCAGCGCGCGCGGTGTGAAATACTGGCCTGCGCCGGATTTTACGTCTTCTGCGTTTTTCTGCAGCAAACCTTCATAGATCTCGCCCTTCACGTCCGAAGACATGGAGACCCATTTCTCCCGGTCGATCATCTGCACAATCCGGTAAAGGATTGCCGCATTGCTGACTTTGTTGATCGCGCCCTGGAAGATCTGACCGAGGATTCCGCCCTGCTCCCCCAGCTTTTCCAGCGTCTTTTTATACTGTTCTTCCAATTCAGAGCCCGTGAGGGTGTTCATATCCTGCCATGTATAGCCGGCAGGAATACCGGACTCTTTCTTATACGGCGGCTTGGCATACTCGTCCGACATCTTGAGGAAAATGAGATAGGTAAGCTGCTCCAGATAATCTCCATAGGATAATCCATCATCACGGAGCGGGTTGCACATACCCCAGACTTTGGAGATGATAGATGATGTTTGTTCAGGCATGGTTATTCCCCTTTATAATGTCAGGTATGCCGACATTCCAATGCACTTTGTCTTCTTTACCGTCAGATATCCAAAAAGTTAATTTTAATTCAACGCTATATCTGTTTTCAAGCAGATCACTATATGAAAAAATTATGGATACAGGAGCCTCATATTCACTAAAGTCTGCGTTACATTCGGCATAAAAATCAAAGTAGATGCTTTTTTCTTCTCCCGGAGCAAATGCTGTAAAACCAAGGTCGTTCCGCGGATAACATCCGTCCAAATTGCACCATGTGTATGTAAAGTCTTTTGCAACACCAAGACCAATATTTTTTATTGAAATCCTTCGATCGATAACGGTACTGTTCTCTGCGTTGCTGTTCGAAATAGTAAGCTCTATGCACTCAACAAAATCCCGTATATCATCATGTACTATGATTTCAAAATACGGCATCATTTGGAGCCGTTCATTTTCTGCAAACTGATGTTTCGATTCTTCGAGCTGTTCTTTAGTTGCTTCAGCAGATTTGATATTTGCCCGGCAAATTTCGATAGTTGCGACCACATAAATGAAGGTAATCAACACCATAAGGGAATTGCTGTATTGTTCTATCCAGTCATGAAAGAACCAAAGAATTAGGGCCATTATGAAAAGAAAAGCCAGCAGTAAAAGATAGTATTTTATTTTGTCTTTCACTTATCACAGCCTCCCCTCAAAGGCGTCTTTCAAAATGCTCTGCCGCATGGCCTCGGCTTGTTGCAGAGCGGTGTCAACGGTCTGTTCGATGCTGTCGCAGACAGATAGTCTGTCCTCAACGTCTTCGATAATTCTCTTCTGCGTGTCAATATCTGGCAATATAACATAGGGATCCAAGAGAGCTTTAATTCCAACATTTCCCTGACCGACATTTCCGGTCTCATAGCCGAAGAACATGTCTCGGTACGAGGGAGAAGCGAGATAATACTGGAAAAACTCAGGCAAGGCAACAGACTGATCGAATCGCAACGCCGCAACACGCTGATTGAGAAGATAGTTGTTTTGATTCCCAACCATCGCTACAAATCCGTAGTCACGTTTCCCTCGAGATCCCGTTAAGGTGATAAGACAATCCCCACGCCGCAATAAGTATTTTTCAAGAATCGAATCATCCGCTTCTAACGTTTTTGTCAGATCCCGAGAGAAATCGAAATGACGTTCTTTGACATTTCCAATTTTAACAACGACATAATTTCCGTCCGGTGAATACCTGCTGCTTTTGAAAGCGAACCCACTAATAGCTTTTGAGAATTCTTTTAGTTGTTTTCTCGGATAATCTCCCTCAAACGCCTCTTTCAACACAGCCTGCCGATACACCGCAAGCTGTACTTTTGTTTTCTTCAGCGTTTCCACTCCGGCGTCGAGTTGGGAGAACAGTTCCTCAATCCGGGCAACAATGCGCTCCTGCTCCGGGAGGGGCGGGATGGGTATTTCAAGATTCTTAACGACATCCTGCGTTATGGCTTTAAATGTTGTCCCTGTGCCTTTTGAAGCCAGTTGCGCCTCAAAATACCTGAAAAAAAGGAGAACATAGCGAGTGAGCAATACTTCTGAGGGACGGATTGCAGTAAGGCCGCGCCCAATGCACACCTTGCATGGAGCAAGATTGGTCGGGCCAACAGGTGCTCGGACGGAAAGTAGGATATCATCCTTCTCAGCTATTTTCGTTGGTTGGGAGCAATACACTCGTATGGACGGATATAGCTCACCGAAGTCGGCTTTACCTTGAAAAAACGGAAGCCCATCACCGTTGGAATTGTAATATTTGGATTCCGGGGACTGCCCTGCAATTATAGTGCAGCATTCTTTTAGCTTCTTTACTTCCATATCATGCCACCAGTTCCACGTTCATTTCCTGCAAAATCGCCTCATAGCTGTCTCCGAACACATCGTAAAACCTGCCCAGGCCGCCCTTGCGATCAAAGGGACTGAGGTCCAGATCCTCCGGCTCAATACTGAGGGAAACAGCGATGTGATCCTTGATGAGGCGCAGCCATTCCATCTGCTCATCCGTAAAATGGATATGGCCTGCGTTCCGGCGCAGCGTCCACTGCATGAAGTTATAATTCACCTTGTCCGCGAACGGGGCGAGATGATTGGCATAGCCCATCTCAAAGCGGATGATGGAGATCAGGTCCGTAAGCTGCGCCACGGTGCCCCGCTTGACCTTTTCCGGCTTCCTGATGGCATAGCATTCCCACAGGCGCTCGATGGTGATGTTCTGCGCCTTCAGCTTTTCATACAGGGCTTTGAGCTTTGTAATCGCCATGGGACGGTCCTTATACCGCTGATCGTAAATGATCCGCAGGGCAAGGATCTCATCCTTGTTCTCCTCGATAAACGCATGGAAGGTCTTGAGAATGCGGTCTGTATTCGCCTGCTTGTCAGTATCATACCCGGCAAAGAGCACCGTGTCGATATTCACGGAATCGATGACCTGCTCATGGCTGCGGCGCACATTCTCGATGTAATCGCGAATATCCGGATTATAGAAGGGCTGCACGGCCTGTTGGATCAGCGCCTTCTTTGCCTCATCCATGCGGTGCTGCTCGTCCTCAGTCGGCTCATGATCGTCGGACAAATCGACACCGGCTTTCGCGGATACGACATCTGGGTCAAAAGCATCCAACAGCCGCTGGGCGATGTTCCCTGCGCTGCTGCCGACGGTGCTGCTGAATTCGGTGCGCTCCCGGTCGGTCATCTGGCTGTTGAGCCGGATCACACGGTTTGCCAGGGATGTGAGGGTGTCTTCATCCTTTGCACCCATGGCCACAGTCAGCATCAGTTCCTTCATGCTGACGGAGGGCTTGCGCTCCAGCGTGCGGGTCTCGGTCTTTTTGGATTTCGTGACGCCAACGGCGTCCACGATCACAAAATGATCCTTGTTCTCCGTGGCGGAAGGCGTCACCTTCTGCAGGTCGTCCTTGCCGAGGGTGCGGGTGCCGCGCCCTTTCATCTGCTCGAAATAATTCTTGCTGCGAACATCGCGCATAAAGATCAGGCACTCGATGGGCTTCACATCCGTCCCCGTGGCGATCATATCCACGGTGACAGCGATGCGGGGATAGTAGTCGTTGCGGAAGGCGCTGAGAACGGTCTCCGGGCGGTCCGCCTGACAGGTGATCTTCTGGCAAAATTCATTGCCCTCACCGAATTCCTCCCGGACGATCTGAATGATATCATCCGCATGGCTGTCGGTCTTGGCAAAGATCAGCGTCTTGGGTACTTCGCGGCGATGCGGGAAAAGCTGCGTGAACAGGTTGTCCCGGAACGCTCGGATCACGGTGCGGATCTGGCTGGGATTCACAATGTCCCGATCCAGCTTTGCCGTGGTATAGATCAGGTCCTCGTCCATCTGTTTCCAGCGCTTGGCGCGAGTCAGGCGGTCCCGGTACTCGATCTGCTGCTTGAGGATTGTCGCACCGTTTTTCGTAGCATCGGTTTCAATGAGGAAAATGTCCTCGCCCACATTCACGCCGTCGATGATGGCCTGCTCACGGGAATACTCGCTGACCACGTTCTGGTTGAAAAAGGCAAAGGTGCGCTTGTCCGGCGTGGCGGTCAGGCCGATGATGAAGGCGTCGAAATACTCCAGCACCTGATTCCACACGTTGTAGATCGACCGATGGCATTCATCGACGATGATGCAGTCGAAAAACTCCGGGGGATACTTTTCGTTATAGACGACCTCTTTTGCGGCCTGTGTGTCGGCTCCGGCCTGCTCGAAGAGGGATTCTTCCTCTGCGGATTCATCCATTTCCTCACCCTTCAGGATGGAGTACATCCGCTGAATGGTGCTGACGCAGATCTGGATGTCATTGGGGATATAGGAGCTGTTCAGGCGGCGAACACCGTAAAGCTGGGCAAAGGAGCGGTTGTCGTCATTCGGCGTATAGGCAAGGAATTCCCGCTCCGCCTGCTCGCCCAGTGACTTGGTGTCCACAAGAAACAGGATGCGCTTCATCTTGCCAAACTTCAGCAGACGGTATGCTGCCGTGATTGCTGTGAAAGTCTTGCCTGCGCCGGTTGCCATCTGCACCAGCGCCTTGGGGCGATTATCCGCAAAGGAAGCATCCGGATTCCGGATCGCTGTGATCTGGCATTTGCGGAATCCGGTGGTGTCGAAAGCCGGGAAACGCTTCATGTTGTTGCGGATCGTATCGTCCTTTGCAAGCAGGGCCAGCAGCGTTTCCGGCCTATGGAAGGAAAATACACGCCGGGAGCGATACTTGACATCAGCATAATCCGTGAAACGGGTAAGCTGCCCGGTGGCCTCATAGGCAAAGCGGATTTTATACTCGGTGGTTATATATTTGAAGGTGCTGTTGGCATAGCGCCCGGACTGGCCCTCGACCACAGTGATGTTCTCGCCCAGCTCGTCCTTTTTCGCTTCAATCACGCCAACGGGCTTCCCATCAACAAAAAGAGCATAGTCAACTGGCCCGGTACTGGTGGGATACTCCCGAACAGCAACACCGAGAGAAGCCATGGGATTCACTTTTTTCAGATCCTGAACGACCCAGCCGGATTGCGCAAGACGGGCATCGATCAGTTGTCTGGCTCTTTCTTCAGGGGTCATGTTGGTCGCCTCCCAGCACAACGAAAAACAAATCACACTTATATTTTGACATAATATTATATCACGATCCAGCTGGATAATCTACTGCTTCCGCAGCTTTTGCGGAGGCAGTTTTTACGTTTTCTAATCCTTTTTGGGAAAGTGGTTAAGTTTTCCTCTTTCCCGTGGCCGGGAAGATCAACCTGATCGCAAAGCACCTGACGGAGCAGGGCAGTCCGTAAATCCAAAGGGCGGCACCATAACAGCCTGAGTCCATTCTCGGCAAAGATCGTCTGCGGTGATTGCGGGGAACACTATGGTCCCAAGGTATGGCACAGCACTGACAAGTACCGCCGCGTGATCTGGCAATGCAACGGGAAGTCCTGATGGAAACCTGCCAGATGTTGCTGGATGAATACCTGAACACGGAGTCCCTCGATGCAGAGAGTGCCGCATTGGAGACCGAGATGGGGACCGATTGATTCTCATCACGGGCTTTCCTTATTGAAACGATTATGGCCGTTTGAAACGTTTGCTTTTCCGGCCAGCGTGCTTGTTTCGGGAAAATACCTTCTGAAAGGAGCTTGATTATGACGGACGCCTGTACAAATGCACCCAATCACAGCAGAAAGCCTTGCTGTAAGCGGCTTTCCAGGCAAAAAGAAACGGACCAAACATCAACACATTGTATCAATGTTTGGTCCAATTATGGTACGGGTAGTGGGGGTCGAACCCACACGAATCACTTCACAGGAACCTAAATCCTGCGCGTCTGCCAATTCCGCCATACCCGCATATATGAGCGGCAGGGCTTCCTGCCGCTATTTTATTGCCCTCTGTTTTTACACGGCGAGGAGCCGAGACGGAGCGTTGCGCTTGACTCGCATCTATAAAACAGGATGAACCTGTTTTTACCAAAGAATGAGCACGGCGAATGATGGGACGAAAAACCTTCACTGAGGTGACATCACCTAAATCTCGCATGTCTACCAATTCCATCATGCCCGCATATGAGCTGCATTTCCACATCAGCTGTTTTTAGTGTATCATGTTATGTGATTATATGCCAGAAAAATCTTCACTGAGGTGACATCACCTAAATCCATCGCGTATACCAATTTCGCCACGGGCGCATATACAGGCGAGCGGCGGCGCAAGCGTCCGCCGGCCGCCTGATTTTTTACTTCAAAAACGGAGCCGGGTCAAAGGTATAGACGTCGTCCTCTCCGCAATAGCCGCACACGCCCATGCGCGGAGAATTTACGATTGGAAGCGCAGAATCGTGCGGATGGCTTTCCATGCAGTCTTCGCAGAAATACGGATACTGATCCTCCCATTCGCATTCACAGCAGATCCAATCGGCTTCCTTTCCGCATTTTCCGCACAGGAAGCGGATCGGCTCGTTTCTCCCGAGCAGACGAACAGATTTGCGCTGCTTCGGGCGCAGCAGTGTTCCCACTACCGTGATCGTCAGCTCCGTTGTAGAGCCGAAATCATACTCATAATGGAGCTTGCTCCCATCGCGCAGCATCCCGACCATGGTGTTTTTCGAGAGTTGCTCATAGTTCCCCACAAAAAACGCGCTTTCGTGCCCACAGCATTCCAGCCAGATATCCCGCAGGAACCGATCGAGCGTTTTTAGCGTGGCGCTCATCGGCATATCCAGATACAGCCAATACGCCTTTTCGTCTGTGCCCTCCACCTTCAGCAGCTTGCACGTCTGCGCATCGTCGGCAGCATCATTGTGCTTTTCCAGCAGATGCTTCTTAAACGCTGTTTTGGAAATCGTTCCCCCGCAAAGATAGCAGTTTCCTTTTGATGCCGCTTGCGCCATAAGAGCCTCCCTCCAAGTGCTTGTCAACGGCGGTACACAAATCCCGCGTCAACACACAACAAAAACCCCTCACTGAGGTGACATCACCGAAATCCATCGCGTATACCAATTTCGCCACGGGCGCATAACCAGAGGTATTATACCACATTTCCCACCCACCGGCAAGGGAAACCTTGCAAATCCCGGCGGGATGTGTGTAGGACTACAATACATCTTGGACAATTGAATAAAAAGGGTATGAGGAATA
>OJNX01001747.1_pt1 | contig 10967 bp, 14 predicted proteins | sample 1598021 | NCBI WGS metagenome assembly OJNX01 (sample SAMN01915227, study PRJEB22387) | human gut metagenome | isolation source: stool | host: Homo sapiens | place: USA | reverse complement strand
AGCGGTACGCGAGCTGGGTTCAGAACGTCGTGAGACAGTTCGGTCCTTATCTATCACAGGCGTAAGATATTTGAGAGGAGTTGCCCCTAGTACGAGAGGACCGGGGTGAAGGAACCGATGGTGCACCAGTTGTATCACCAGATGCATAGCTGGGTAGCCAAGTTTCGATGGGATAAACGCTGAAAGCATATAAGCGTGAAGCCCACCTCAAGATTAGATATCTCATGGCGAAAGTCAGTAAGACCCCAAGAAGACTACTTGGTTGATAGGCTGGAAGTGTAAGTGTAGTAATATATTAAGCGGACCAGTACTAATAGGTCGAGGGCTTGACCAAGAAAAGAAGGAAGGATTTTCTAGCTGAGGGAGTTTGAGAAGACTTTTACATTATGTATTTTTGAGTGTGCTAAGGTACACTACAAAGATATTGGCAACGATGAAATAGGGGGTACACCTGTTCCCATACCGAACACAGAAGTTAAGCCCTATGATGCAGAAGATACTTTAGGTGAGAATCTAGGGGAAAATATGGGGTTGCCAATTTTTTTATATAATCCCACTTAGCTCAGTCGGTAGAGCATGCGGCTGTTAACCGCAGGGTCGTAGGTTCGAGCCCTACAGTGGGAGCCAATTTTGGAGAGGTAATACCTCTTCTTTTTTTTATTCGAGTCCAACTTTTGTTGTTGGGCTCGTTTTATATTATTTATTTTTCATAGTGTTATTTTTTAATGTGTATATTGTTAATTAATTATTTATTAAAATGTTAGTTTTATACAATATTTCACATTATTTTTTTTTTATTCATAAAATATATTAAGGATGTTATGTATTAGTTTAATGTACTAAAGGTAAAGTAGTTTGGAGGGATAAATATAGATAATATAATAATAATTGTAATAAGTTTTTTAGCCAGTTTTATTGCTGTTATAACTCCAATTATAAAACTTAATAGTTCAATTACTTCTCTTACTAGTAGCATAAAAACAATGGGAAGTGATATTAATCAGATTAAGCAAGATTTGCAAGCAGTAAAGGATAAGAATCATGAGCAAGAAATTAAAATTGTAAAGTTAGAGGAGCGTAAAGATAAATGTTAGATAAAATAAAAAAATTAATTGATGTAAAATCTATTGTTACAATATCTCTTACTATAGTTTTTTGTATAATGACGTTAAAAGGTGAAATACATGATCAATTTTTAACAATATATACAACTATAATTGCTTTTTATTTTGGTACTCAATATAAAAAAAATGAGATTGAAGATAAAAATATAAATAATTAGAAAGGATTGGTAAATATGGATGAAGAAATAGAAAAAATGGATGATTTTGCCCAGATGGAGGATGTTGAAGAATGAGTTATATTACTAAACTTCCTTTTGAAGGAAAAATAAAAATAACATACCCATATGGTGTAAAAGATAAAAACTACAGGAGTGGATATCATCAAGGAATAGATATGGTTGGTCTTAGTAATAAAAATGTGTACTCCATTTGCAATGGTGTTGTTAGCTATGCTGGCTGGGAAAATGTAAACAATAAGAAACAGGGATTTGGACAATATGTTTCAATTAAATTTGATGAAAATCAAAATGGATATAAAAAAGTATTCCTTGCACATCTAAATAGTATAAATGTTTCCCAAGGGCAGAGAGTAAATAATGCAACAATAATCGGAACTATGGGTAGTACAGGCTTTTCTACAGGTCCTCATACTCATGTTGAGATTAGAGAATATAACCAAAGTGGTATACTAACAAGAATTTTAAATTCAGCTTCTTATATGGGTGTACCTAATAACTATACTACTATTGATAGTGCGAATTATAGAATTGGTACGGGAAATGGTAATTCAAGTACTAATAAATATAAAATTATAACAAAATCAGGTGTAAATTTAAGAAGTAGTTATTCTACAAATTCATCAAAAATTACTGCAATTCCATATGATTCTGAAGTAGATGTAGACGAATTTTATAATGGAAATAATTGGTATTGGGGAAAAACAAGATTTAACGGTAAAACAGGCTGGTTTGCTATTAAAACAAGAAATGATAAAGAAATATATGCAAAAAAAATATAAGTATAATATTTTCTAATTATATAATTAACTATTTATAATAAAATTAATATAATAAAATAGGTGATATATATGGAAATTATAGACATTTTAATATACCTTCTTGCAAGCTTTGGACTTTTATTTACAATGGTTACAATTATTGAAAAAAATAATTGTAATATATACAATAGGTATTGCTTTATAGATAGAACAGTAAAAGAAGAGGAAATCGTTATAAAATTAACACAATTTAATAATGAAAATAAAAGTAAAGTTATAGCAAGATTAAAAAATGGAGATTTTTCTGATATTTACACTTTATCAGGTAAGGTGGAAATAAAATACAATTGACAAAAACATCTCTTTTGTATAAAATATATACAAAAGAGGTGTTTTTATGTATTCGCATTTTAAAGGAATAATTGAGGATGTATTTGAGGATAGAATAATTTTAGATGTAAACAATATAGGATATGAAATATATATGCCGGAAAGTGAAATAATAAGTATAAAAGATGAGAAAAGTGAGATAAAAATATATACACATTTACATTTAAGGGAAGATGATATGAAACTTTTTGGTTTTATATCAAAGAAAAACTTAGAATTCTTTAAAAAACTAATAAACGTAAGTGGAGTTGGACCAAAGATGGCTATTGGAATTATATCCAATATTTCTCCAAGTGACATGTGTTTAGCAATTGCAACTGAGAATATTATGGCATTAAAGGCAATTCCTGGAATAGGCCCTAAAATGGCACAAAAGATTATATTTGAGCTTAAGGATAAAGTACAAAAAGAAGAGTTAGATATTTTAGTAAGAAAAAGTGAGTCAAATGCTAAAAATAATAAAAATATAGGTGAAGCAATAACTGCTTTAGAAGTTTTAGGATATTCTAAAAGGGAACTTAACGAGGTTATTGAAAAAATAAAAATAACAGATGAAAAAGTCGAAGATATAATTAGAATAATACTAAAAGAAATGCAAAAATAGTAAAAATATGTAGACAAATATTATGTTTTATGATATGATTTTAAGGGTATAATAGTAGTATTATACAGGTTGATTATGAAAGGAAAGAACATATGATAGAGTTCGTAAATGTTAGTAAAGAATATAATCATGGGGTAAAAGCTTTAGATAACATTAATATAAAGATTAATAAAGGTGAGTTCGTTTTCTTAGTTGGTCCATCTGGATCTGGAAAATCCACTTTTTTGAAACTAATGATAAGAGAAGAAAATGCCACATCAGGAAAAGTTATTATTGATGGAAGTAACGTAAATGAGCTAAAAGAAAAAGAAGTACCATATTTGAGAAGGAAAATTGGATTTGTGTTTCAGGATTTTAGACTATTATATGATAGAACTGTAGCTGAAAATATTGAATTTGCTTTAAGAGTTATAGAATCCTCAGAAAGAGAGATTAAAACACAGAAAAAAGCTGTTCTTGAAATGGTTGGGTTAACAGGAAAAGAAGATGCTTATCCAAATCAATTATCAGGTGGTGAGCAACAACGTGTTGCACTGGCACGAGCTATGGCAACAAAACCTCCAATTATAATTGCAGATGAACCAACTGGTAATCTTGATCCAACAACTGCAGGAGAAATTTTTAAAACTTTAAATGAAATCAATGCAAGAGGTACAACGATCCTTGTTGTAACACATGCAAAAGACATTGTAGATAGAATGGGAAAAAGAGTTATTGCCCTTGATCATGGAAAAATTGTAAAAGATGATATGAAAGGGGGATACTAAAAATGACTACTAATTCATATTTAATAAAAGAAGGATACGAAAATTTAAAAAAACATGGATCTAAGACTTTTTCAACAATGCTAATTATATGTGCAACAATGCTTGTACTTGGTATTTTTATAGTTTTATTTACAAACGTAAATAAAAATGTTGAAACTGTAAAAGTTGAACAAGGAATACAGGCTTTCATAGAGGATACAGCAACAGATGCAGATATTGAGTACATAAAAGATGCAATAAAAAAAATTGAAGGTGTTGGTGAAATACGTTATATAAGTAAAGATGAAGCATATGAAGATGCAAAAAATGTATTTAAGGATCAGGAATACTTTTTAGAAGGATTGGATAAAGTTCAAATTTTTCCAGCATCTTATGTTGTAAAATTTGCAGATATTGAAAAGGCTGATAATATAAAGGCACAAATAGAGAAAATAGATGGAATATATAAAGTTAAGTATAATTCATCAACAATAAACGCTGTAATTTCAATATCAAAAATAGCAAATATATTTTTACTTGGAATAGGTGTTGTCCTACTCGTTGTAAGTGTGTTTATAATTTCAAATACAATAAAACTTGCAGTTTACTCAAATAAACGTGAAATATTTATTATGAGATATATAGGAGCAACAAATAAGTTTATAAAAAAACCATTTGTAATAGAGGGAGCCATAATGGGGTTATTATCAGCATTAATATCATTTATGCTAATATCAATTGCTTATGTTGTAATATATGCAAGAATTCCAAAGGTTGGATCTTCTCTAGGTGTGTTTGGTTTTATACCTTATTCATCATTATGGTGGTTAATACTTGCAATATATGTTGTATTAGGACTATTTATTGGAATACTTGGAAGTAGTATATCAATAAAAAAATACCTAAAAGCATAGGTGAAAAAATGTTAAAATTAAAATATATAAATAGACTGTTTTTAGTACTTTTCTTTTGTTTAGGATTTACTATTATTAGTAATATAAATGCAGAAAGTACTTTGTCAAAATATAACAAGGAACTTCAAGAAGTTAAGGAAAAAGAAAAAGAAAATGCAAGTAAATTAACGGGTATACAAAAAGATATTGCTGAGTATAACTACGAAATAGCAGATTTAGATGATAAGATGATGGAAGTAACTTCTGATCTTGCCGATTTGCAGATTAAGCAAGAAAAATTAAGTCAAAGTTTAGAAGAAAATGAGGAAGCATTAAAAGATTCTTCAAAGTTATATAACAAGGTTGAAAAAACATATGAATCAATGGTAAGAACGGTTTATGAAAATGGATTTCCAACGATATTTGAATTTTTGGCCTCATCAAAAAGTGTAGCAGATTTTTTGATGAAAATTGAAACATATGAAAACGTTTTAACATATAACAGAGATATAGTTACAAATGCAAAAGCAAAGAAAAATTATATAAATTATGTTAAAAAGAATGTTGAAAAACAAAGGGGAGAAATATCTCAATTACAAGCCGATGCAAGCAAAAAAATGGAAAAGCTTAACAAAACTCTTGAAGAAAAACAAAAAGTTATGAATGAATTGCAGACTTCTCAAAGCAAACTTCAAGCAAGCTCAGAAGAATTAACAAAACAAAAAGAGAGTGCACTTAAAAAAATTGATGATGAAATAGAAAAGGCATATAGAGCATCACTTAACGGAAATAATACAGTTGATGGAAGTAGCACTGAATTTACAGGTGGTAATTTTGCATGGCCTGTACCAGGATATAACATAATAACTACAACATTTGGTTTTGTATATTATTTAGTTAACCCTGGTGGAAGTGCACATACAGGCTGTGACATAGCAGGCTCTGAGATTTTTGGGAAACCTATTGTTGCAGCTGAGTCTGGAACAGTGATTGTTGCTGGTTATAATGCGGGAGGCTATGGAAATTACGTTATGATAAACCATGGAAAATGTACTGAAGATGGAAATAATTATATAACACTTTATGGACATGCAAGTGCACTTGCGGTAAATACGGGGGACACTGTAACTAAGGGACAAACAATTGCATATGTTGGAAGTACAGGAAATTCTACAGGACCACATTTACACTTTGAAATGAGAATTAATGGAAAAATTACAGATCCATTGGTTCAGTATCCATCGTTAAGTTTTGATATAAGATAATAAAGGAGGGAGAAAATGAAAAGTAAAATATTCAAAAAGATATTAGTAAGTACAGCTTTATTTGGAATAATGTTTTCAAATCTATTTGGAGTATTTGGATTAACTACAACTCAAAAAAAACAAAATGTTGATAAACAAATTGAAGATAATAACAAAAAAATAGCATCAACTGAAAGTGAAGCAACTGAGTATTTAAATCAGGTAGATGAGCTTAATAAAAAAATATCTGAATATACTAATAATTTATCAACATTGGAAGCTAAGGTCGAAGAAGTTAACAAAAAAATAGAAGAATATGAAAATGATTTGCAAAATTCATCTCAAAGATTTAGCAGTGCAGAAGATTTATACTCTGTAAGACTAAGATCAATATATGAAAATGGAATGCCAAATGTAATTGATATACTTTTTGAATCTAAAGGAATAACTGATTTTTTCTCTAAATTGAATGTATATCAAAGTGTTATTGAGTATGATAAGTCAATGGTAAATAATATTGATGGAGAAAAAGAGTATATTGATAATATAAAAAGCGATATAGAAGTTCAAAAAGTTCAGCTTGATCAATTAAAATATGACGTACAAAAAGCAACAAATACGCTAAATGACGCAAAATCGCAAAAACAGGCTAAAGTTGATGAATTAAATAAATCTAAAGAAAAACTTCAAGCTGTAAATTCTGTTTTAAACAAAGAGGCAGAAAGTTTAAATGCACAAATTGCAGCGGAAATTGCAGAAAGGGAAAAGAAAAAGTCGCAAAACAAATCTTCTAATAATGGAGGTAGTACAGGAGGAGGCTCTTCTACTGTCGTTAATTCAAATGGTAAATTTGATTGGCCATTAAAAGGATATGGAAAAAATAGAATTACAGCTACTTTTCCAAGTTATCCTGATGGCTCTAGGCACGATGGAGTAGATATAGGGGTTCCAATAGGAACACCTGTATACGCTGCTGCAGCTGGAGAAGTAGTTGTTTCAAGATATTATTTAACTGGGGATTATGATGGATCATATAGGCAAGGTTATGGTAACTATGTTATGATTGATCATGGTGACTATTACACGTTATATGGTCATTTGAAATATAAACAGGTCGTATCGGCTGGACAAACTGTAAGTAAAGGACAGCTAATAGCATATACAGCTAGTACAGGAAATTCATCTGGACCTCACTTACATTTTGAAGTTAGAAAGAGTAGCTCATATGGAAGTGCAATAAATCCAATGCAATTTTTCAATTAATAGTAAAATAAAACATAAAAATAAAAAAATATGTAAAAAACTATTGACTTATTTTTGTTTTTATTAGATAATGTAGATATAATTTTATCATAGGGGGTTAATGATATGAGTGCTGTTATATTAAACAAGTTTATGCGTATGATGGGCATAGGAGAAAATGATGAAGAAAATGAATATAATGATGAAGTAGATTGCTACGATGAGGAAGAACAAGATGAGGTTGAAAATAGAGAGATGCCAAAGGCAAGAAGAAGCTTTAGAGATATTGAATCATCTAATCCTTATGCAAAAAATAGTAATCAAAGCAATGTAATACCTATGAATACAGCCGTATCATCATCCAAGATGGTTATAACGCAACCAACTTGTTATGCTGATGTTCAAGAGATAGGAGAGTATTTAAAACTTAGAAAATCAATAATTATTAATTTGGAAAACGTTGGTAAAGAAGATGCAATACGTATATTAGATTTCTTAGGAGGAGCTACATTTATGGTTGAGGGCACTATCCAAAAAGTATCCAACCTAATATATTTACTAACGCCAAAAGATGTTGAAATACAAAATGATGTCGAAAAAAGCCAGTATAAGCAAAAAATGTCATTTTCTTGGCTTAAGTAGATTTACTAAAGCAGGCTAATTGGTCTGCTTTTTATTAAAAGAGGAGGGAAATATATGCTAACACCAAATGATATCGAAAATAAGGTTTTTAAGAAAGCTAAGATGAAAGGATACGACATAGACGATGTTGAAGATTTCCTTGAGCAGTTACTTAGTGATTATGAAATTTTATATAAAGAGAATGCAGAAATAAAGGACAAGTTTAATGCCATGCAGGAGTCTATTGCATATTATAAATCTGTTGAAGAAGGAATTAATAAAACAATTGAAAATGCACAATCTACAGCTGATAATATGAAAGAAGTTGCAAGAAGAGAAGCAGAAACAATAAAGCAAGAGGCAGAAGCAGATGCTAGAAGACATATTGAGGATTTAAATAACGAAATAAGAAGAAAAGAAGAATTATTAGAAGATAAGAAAAAACAAATGCAAATTTATCGTATAAGAGTAAGTTCAATGCTTGAGGCACAACTTAAGATTTTAAATGAGGACGAAGATTTAAAATAAATGTAATAAAAGATCTAGAATGTGTATTTTAGGTCTTTTATTTTATTTATGTATTGCAAGAGTGCTAAAAATGTGTTAAAATATACCAGTAAAAGAAAAGAGGATGGAATTTATGTTTGATAAGCTTGAGGAAATTGAAAAGAAATATGTTGAATTAACTGAAAAAATATCTGATCCAGATATAATCTCTAATCAATCACTTTTTAAGAAGTATATGAAAGAACATTCTAATTTAACAGATGTTGTTGCGAAGTACAGAGAATATAAAAAAGTTAAAGAAAATATGGAAGAAGCAAAAGAACTTATGAATGATAAGGAAATGAAAGAAATGGCTGAAGAAGAATATTATTCTTCTAAAGATAAACTTGAGAAAATAGAAGAAGAGTTAAAATTTTTACTTATTCCAAAAGATGAAAATGATGATAGTAACGTTATAATAGAAATAAGAGGCGGTGCTGGTGGTGAAGAAGCTGCTTTGTTTGCATACAATTTATACAGAATGTATACAATGTATGCAGATTTAAAACATTGGCAGGTAGAAATCATAGATATAAATGAAACAGGAATTGGCGGATTAAAAGAAGTATCTTTTATGATAAAGGGAAAAGGTGCATACAGTAAGCTTAAATTTGAGAGTGGAGTGCATAGAGTTCAACGTGTTCCTGAAACAGAGGCTAGTGGAAGAATTCATACTTCTACAGTTACAGTTGCTGTTTTACCAGAAGTTGAGGATGTTGAAATTGAAATAAACCAGAGTGATTTAAGAGTGGATACATACAGAGCTAGTGGAGCCGGAGGTCAACATGTAAACAAGACATCGTCTGCTATACGTATAACTCATATTCCAACAGGAGTTGTTGTTGCATGTCAAAGTGAAAGATCTCAACTTCAAAATAGAGAAACTGCCATGAAAATGCTTCGTTCAAAATTATATGAGATAGAACAAGAAAAGAAAAATAATGAACTTACAAATAAAAGAAGATTGCAAGTTGGAAGTGGAGCAAGAAGTGAAAAGATAAGGACATATAACTATCCTCAGAGTAGGGTAACTGATCATAGAATTAATTTTACAATATATCAATTAGAAAGTTTCTTAAATGGAAATCTTGATGAAATGATAGATGCACTCGCTGCAGCAGATAAAGCGGATAGACTTAAAGAGGGAGATTTTTAATATGAGAAAATTTGATTTTAAAAAAATTACTCTTGTTTTAGAAATTGCAAGTTTTATATCGTTTATAGTTGCATTGATTGTGGATATTACTAAATTTTTAAGAATAGAGGGAGTTATTGAAATTACTACCTTTACAATGGATAAGCTTATAAAGATATCAATAATTTCATTTATAATTTTGTTTGTGATATTAATTTTAAGTCTTATAATTAGAATTATTCTTGTAAAAATTGGAATAGGTGAGGATGTTGATGCAAAATTAATAGCAGATAGCTCTTTCGCAGGAGTTTACACAAGAGGAGCTTAGCTATATAGCCGCCTTTGTGGCTACTATTCTGCCGGAAAGCCTCAATAAGGAAAGCCTTGACCAATGCATAACTGTGCTTTTGCAGGAGCATGAAAAGAATTTGACGGAAAGCCCAAAGGATATGTCAGACGACGATATGCTGGAATATTTTAACAAGCTGGGCAAAATTAAGGGCGGTTAAGCAGACAGCCTGTTTGTACTAATAACTGTTAATAAATTGGAAAATATACATTACAGCTGTTAGTATTTAATATACAGATAAGGAATGGAAAGGATTGAAAAAAATGGCAGCAACCAAACCAGACAAGAGAACTATTGTTAAAGAAATTCTCGAGAAGGGTAATGCAGCCGGTAAGCTGACTACCAAGGAAATTTTTGATATAATGGGAGAAACCGACTTCGACCCCGAGCAGCTGGAGCGTATGTATGACCAGCTTGAAAAAGAGGGAGTAGAGGTTGTAGAGGATCTTGTAGATGATATTTCTGATATTGAAATAAATAAAATAGAAAAGTCAAACGAGGGCGACGACACCGGCGAGGGACAAGCTGCCGCAGACGCCGCCATTGCAGACAATATTGCCATTGACGACCCTGTAAAGGTTTACCTAAAGGAAATAGGCAGAGTGCCGTTGCTGTCGTCAGAGGAGGAAATAGAGCTGGCAGTCAGAATAAAAAACGGAGATGTTGCCGCAAAGAAAAGACTGTCCGAGGCTAACCTGCGTTTGGTAGTAAGCATAGCAAAAAGGTATTTGGGCAGAGGTATGCAGTTCCTTGACCTTATACAGGAGGGTAATTTGGGACTGATAAAGGCTGTTGAAAAGTTTGACCATACAAAGGGCTTTAATTTCTCTACCTATGAAACATGTTGGATAAGACAGGCTATTACAAGGGCTATAGCAGACCAGGCACGAACCATAAGAATACCTGTGCATATGGTGGAAACAATCAACAAGGTTAAAAAGGTTTCCAGCCAGCTTCTGCACGCCAACGGTCACGAGCCTACAGCAGAGGAAATTGCCGCTGAAATTGATATGCCTATTGACAAGGTGCGTGAAATTATGCGTGTAGCACAGGAGCCTGTATCTCTTGAAACACCTATAGGCGAGGAAGAGGACAGCCACCTGGGAGACTTTATATCAGACGACGACACACCGGCA
>OJNX01001712.1_pt1 | contig 11134 bp, 10 predicted proteins | sample 1598021 | NCBI WGS metagenome assembly OJNX01 (sample SAMN01915227, study PRJEB22387) | human gut metagenome | isolation source: stool | host: Homo sapiens | place: USA | reverse complement strand
CAGAAGCCCACACCCACTTTTAGCTACGATTGGAGAAAAACATGAAAAAAGATATCAAATTCAGCACGCGCATGGCATCCGCCGACCGGGAGAAGATCAAGGCGCTGGCGATGAAAGCCCATATGTCCATGAGCGATTATGTCACCGCCTGCTGCCTCGGCAAGCGGATCGTGGTCATCGACGAGTAGAAAGAACTGCTCCGCCAGCTCAAGGGCATCGGCAGCAACATCAACCGCCTTACCGTCCTCGCCAACATGGGCAAGGTGCAGATCATCGGTCTCGACAAGGCCGCGCAGGAGCTGTCCGAGGTCAGCGCCGCGCTGCGATCAGTCATGGAAGGGCGGTGAGCCGTATGGCCATCGTACATTTTGTGAACTACAAGCGGGGCACACAGTCCCGCTCCGCCATGCGCGGCGTGATGCGCTACGTCATGCAGGAAAAGAAAACCGCATGGGATGGCGGGCCGCTCATCAGCGGCATCAACTGCCAGCCGCAGAGCGTCTACGATGATTTCCTGAACACGAAGCTCCTCTACCACAAGGACGGCGGTGTGATGTTCTACCACATGGTGCAGAGCTTTCCAAAAGGCGCGGCGGTCGATCCCCGGCAGGCTCACGAAGCCGCGCGGCGGCTGGCAGAATACTTTGACGGCTGCGAGGTGCTGGTCTGCACCCATGTAGACCGCGAGCACATCCACTCCCACTGCGTCATCAACTCCGTCAATTTCGAGACCGGCAAAAAGCTGCACATGGCGAAAGAGCAGATCCAGGAACTGATGCGGCGCAACGATGCGATCTGTCTGGAGATGGGTCTGCCGGTCTTTGACGTGCCAACGCAGCAAGCCCGCGGCATGAGCGGCGCGGAATAGCACACGGCTCTGAAGGGCCAAAGCTGGAAGCTGCGGCTCATGAACACCATTGATGAGTGCATGAAATACGCTGCCGACAAGGACTCATTCGTTTCCCTGATGACGTCCGAGGGCTACACCGTCCGCTGGGAGGGCACCCGCAAGTACATCACCTACACCACGCCGGACGGCATGAAGTGCCGCGACAGCAAATTACACGAGGAAAAGTATTGCAAGGAGGCCATGGAACGTGAATTCAGAATACGGGCAAAACTCGTTCAAAGAAAATTCCGTCGAGCAGAGGAAAACGATGGAGGAATTGAAACGGTTGAACCAGTCGAACAGCGCGCCGCCGTCTGCGCCGCAGCAAACAGCGCAGACGATCCAACCCATTGTGATCCAGTGCGATCTGCCGCAGACAATGAACAAGCTGGCAAAGCAGGTGGGCGAAATAAACTGGGAGCTGGAGGAAATTCGGAAGACCCTGCCGGAGCTGAAGCCGTACATCGACCTGACGCCGGTGCAGAAGTCGCTCACGGAGATGCAGAGATCGCTGACAGAGATGAACAGACTGCTGGAACGGGTTGGGAACCTGAGCGAGAGGTATTCCTCCAAGTGGATCGATTGGCTCCCGGACTTCAGCCTGCTGGTGGCCCTCAAGTGGATCGCGCTGGTGCTGATTCTTGGAACGGCGGCACTGGCGGGGTGGTATGGCGCGGCGGCGATCCGCGGCCTGTTCCTCTAATCCCCGCTGCGGCTGGGCTGGCTGCCGCAGGGACACTACTGGATGAAGATGAGGATGCCGAGGAAAAGCGGCGGCGCATAGAGGCGAAAATCGCCGCCGAAAACTTCGGCGCGGTGATCGGCTTCGCCGCGGGCGCGGCTATGGCTGTGAAAGAAAAATTGGATGAACAGGTTGCACGGGAAGAACAGAAAAAGCGACAGCATGAGCAAACGATGGGAGGGCTATGACGGCAGACATCAGGTATAAAGTCTTAAAAGCAGAGGAAACTATTGGAAAAGGAGCGTGATGCGTTTGGAGATCAATGTCAATGATGACCGTAAGATCGTAGAGATATGGCTCAGCCATTCGGAACAGGCAGATGCCGCTTTGCGTGAACAGCTCCGTCCAATCTATCAGGAATACAACGGCAAAAAATACACCGTGGCAGTCTTTCAGTCCGGCACGGAAGATCTGTATGAGCAGACCCATCAGCTCCTGCTCTACAATCGAAACCGTGCGGCAGAGTTGGAAGCGAAACAGCAGGCACCGGTGATGGAATAAAAAGTACAAGCGGTATCGGTACTGACCGATACCGCTTAGTCAAACCGGTGAAACGAAATGCGATTTGCGGTTGCTTTTATAAAAAACCCGTGATACAATATTATCTACAAAATTAAATCAACAGGCAAAACAATCTTGATAGAAAGGCGGTGCGCCTATGAGTGGATTCCTTCCACAACACAGTGAAATTCTACTGTACGACAACGGTGCTGACAAGCAGTTCGTCAGCGTGGTGTTCAAGGACGAAACCTTTTGGCTGACACAGAGCGGCATGGCAGAATTGTTCGACTGCTCCGCCGACAACATCTCTCTGCACTTGAAAAATATCTATGCGGACGGTGAATTGGAGCAGGCGGCAACTACCGAGAAATTCTCGGTAGTTCGCAAGGAGGGCAGCCGCGAAGTGCGGCGCGGCATTGACCATTACAATCTTGACACCATCATCGCCGTAGGCTACCGGGTGAACTCCAAAAAGGCCACCCACTTCCGCCAATGGGCCACCAAGACCCTGAAAGAGTACATCCAGAAGGGCTTTGTCCTCAACGATGAACTGATGAAGAATGGTCGGCCATTTGGCAAAGATTACTTTGATGAACTGCTGGAGCGCATCCGGGAGATCCGGGCCAGCGAGCGCCGGGCTTACCAGAAAATTGCCGATGTGTTTGAGCAGTGCAGCTACGACTATGATAAAAACAGCGAGACCACGAAAGCGTTCTACGCCTTCGTGCAGAACAAGCTCCACTTTGCTGTCACCGGTAAGACAGCGGCGGAACTGATTTCCGAACGAGCTACCCTGGACAGTCCCACCATGGGTCTGACTAACTGGAAGGGCGCGCCGGACGGAAAAATTCTGAAAAGCGACACGCTGGTGGCCAAAAACTACCTGAACGAAAAAGAATTGAGCCGTTTGAATCGTCTTGTGACCATGTTCATCGACTACGCCGAGTTGATGGCGGAGGGCGAGCAACTCATGAGTATGCAGGACTGGCTGGAGGAGACAGACCGGTTCCTCACCAACAACCGCCGCAAGGTGCTGGAGGGCAAGGGCCGCATCTCCCACGAGACGGCAGTGAAAAAAGTAGGTACTATTTACGAAGAATTCCGCAAAAAGCAGGACGCCGAATACATCTCCGAATTTGACCGGCAGATCGCTGCATATCTGAAAGGTGACAAGCTATGATCGAACGCTTTGCCATAGCGGGCTACGCGCGCATTTCGGTGGACGAGGAACTGGACCGCGACAATGTGTCTATCGAGAACCAAAAGGCTATCATCGAAGATTTCGTGAAGCACCGCTTCCCCGACAGCACGCTGACCTTCTACGAGGATCGTGACCGCTCCGGCTATACCTTCGAGCAGCGGGAGGGTTATCAGGAAATGCGGCGAGGGCTGATGAGCCACAAGTACGACATTCTTATTGTCAAAGACTTTTCCCGTTTCTCCCGCCGCAATTCCCGCGGGCTGGTGGAACTGGAGGATCTGCGGGACGCCGGCGTGCGTATCATCTCCATCGGGGACAACATTGACTTCCCAAACGACGATGACTGGCTGAAAATTCAATTTCAGTTTCTTATCAACGAAATGCCGGTGACGGACACCAGCAAGAAGGTAAAGTCCGTCATCCGTCGCCGTCAGGCAGACGGCGCGTGGCTTTGCGCCGCGCCCTATGGCTACATTCTCAACAAACAAAAGCAGTTTGAGATCGTCCCCACGGAGGCGGAGATCGTGCGAGAAATCTTCCGGCTCTATCTGGACGGCTGGGGATATAAGAAAATCGCCAACCACCTGACAGATACTGGTGTGCCCACCCCTCGGATGTCAGAGCAGCTTCGCAAAGAGGCGGAGGGGGAGGAATCCCGCCGCACGGCGAAAAAGGACTGGGCTATTGTCACGGTGCAGGGTATTCTGGACAATGATTTTTACATCGGAACCCTGCGGCAGGGCAAGTACACCCGTGCCAAAATCAACGGTAAGGATGTCAAGCGGGATGAGTTGGAACACATCGTCATTGAACACCACCATCAGGCCATCATCGACTACCGCACCTTTGCCACCGTCCGCGCCCTGCGGGAACAGCGCTCTACCAACCACTACCGTGGGAAGAAAATCAATGACAATGTGTATTCAGGTTTTCTGGAGTGCGGTGACTGCGGCAGTCCCATGTTTGCTATGAGCCGCCGGGATCTGCGCCCTGCCTACACCTGCGGCACCTATCACCGCCGGGGACTGTCCGGCTGCACCAGTCACCACATCCGGGTGGACAAACTGGACGAGTTGATGAAGCTGTATCTCAAAAAGGTAAAGGACAACTCCGCCAATATGCTGGAGCGTCTCAACGCCGACCTTGCCCACGAGCAGAAGGACATAAGTGAAACGGAACGCACTGCAAAGAATCTGGAAACCCTGTTGCTGGACGCGCAGGAGGAACTGAAAGCCACCAAGCGCCAGCGTATCCGGGATATGGCGCGGCACCCGGAGCAGGAGGCCATTTTGGAGGAGACCTACGACGAGCTGGAGCATGACCTGATCCAGCGCATCAACGGCTTGCAGAATCAGCTGCAAATGGCGGCGGACAAACGCAACACAATTATTCAGGTGAACCGTGCGGCGAAAACCGCCATGGAGGTCTTTGATGACCTGCTGAGCAAGGAACATCTTGACCGCAAGGATCTACAGCTTATCATTGAGAAAATCAAGGTCTATGAGGATCATCTGGAAATTCGGCTGAAAGCCGACATTGACTGTCTGCTCCGCTGCGGAGAGCTGCCGCATGAGGAGGACTCCGTTGCCGCCATGGCTATCGTGGAGGATACCGTAAATTTTCCTGACGGCACGGGAGATATCTCAACCATTACCATCGTCCAGAGCGCAAAAATGCGTCCGGACAAGGTCTTTCGTGCCAATGTTATCAATGACGGCGACCCATTGGAGATATACACCACCCGTGACGGCGAGGTTATTTTCAAGAAGTATTCCCTTATCGGCGGGTTGGAGGAGTTCGCCGCACAGTTCTGCGATACCCTCAGCCGCAGCACGGACTTTTCAGCCGCTGTTACCGACCGCGATGCGGTCATCGCCATCGCCGGGGCGGGGAAGAAGGAACTGCTGGGCAAGCCTGTCTCCCCTGCGCTGGAGCAGGTCATGGACCAGCGTGGCCTCTACTGCGGCGAGGGTGTGGCCGTCAGCGATGAGAACGAGCAGTTCCGGGCCGCTGTGGCGGCACCTATTCTCTGCGGCGGCGACGTGCTGGGCGCGGTGCTCTTTCTCTCTCCCGACGGCAAGCCGGCGGGGGAGACGGAGTGTAAGCTTGCCCAGACCGTGGCGTCCTTTCTGGGCAAACACATGGAGTCCTGACAGAAAGCCCCGTGGCTTTCGCCGTGGAGCCTTGCATAACGGCTTTCGCAAGCTTTTTGACCGGCAAGAAAAAGAGAAGCGCCCTTCAGGCGCTTCTCTTTTAACTTATCAGCGCAGCAGCAGGCTGACAACCATTCGTACGTCTTCGACGTTAACTTCGCGGTCACCGTTGACATCGCAGCGGAGGAACTTCTCCATATCAAGTGCGGAGTGTTTGGTATTATAGAGGTCATAGATATACTGGGCGTCGTTGATATCGATACGGCCCGTGCCGTTGACGTCGCCGCCGTAGGATACCGACACAGTGGAGTTGCCCTTAACGGAGATCGCAGATTTCGCCGCGGCGGCGATATCTGCCGCCGTACCCTTGCCGACCAGTAGCCAGGCATAGGCTTCGTATTTCTCTGACCAGAACATGGCCGTATCACCGTAATAGAGGGACTTGGTCGCAGGGAGCTTTGTTTCCGGCACAGCGGTGATGAGCCACACGGCGTTGCCATTTATGAGCTTCACATACTCGGCTGCGTTCACCGTCAATGCAAGCTGTGCCGTTTTGGTGATGCTCACCATGATAATGCCGCCCTTGATGTAGTCTCCGGGAATGGTGTAAGTGCTGGCATTTTCGTTGCGCTGGAGCGTGAGGGTTTCTTCACCGGCCATGACGGTGACCGTGTAGTCAAATCCCTCTTGGTGACTGATACCGAATGTAAAAGCTTCACCGCTTTTTACGGTATAGGACGTAACGTCACCCCAGATATCGGCGGCGCCGCTGCCCGTAAGCACGATTTGCGTGGTGCCGCTTTGCGGGGCCTTCTTCACCGTAATGACCACCGAGCCGGTGACAGACGCCGCCGGGATCGTGTAGGTATAGGCGTTGCTGCCGCTGCTGCTGACAGTGCACGTCACCGGCAGGCCGTTCACCGTTACGGCCACCGCGTAGTCGTAGTTGGCGGCCTGCGTGACCGTGAAGGTGTACTCCTGCCCATGCGTTGCGGAAGTGGGGGCGTTGACATCGTCGGAGCCGTCGCCCTCGACGGTCACCGCGTAGGTTTTGACAGTGGGTGTGCTGTTGGCGCTGATGACCAGCTTGCCGGTAACATTTTTGATCGTGTAGCTGCCGTCGCGGTTGTTGATGATGTCAACTTTTTCATTATTCACAGTGGCCGAAAAGCCGTAGTCATAGCCGGGATCGGCGGTGAAGGTGTAGTCGCCGTTTGCGGTCATGTAAGCGTCACCGGTGGCACATTTTGGAAGCACAACAGGGAAGCCGCCGCACAGGATCGTCACCGTGTTGCTTTGGCCGGCCGGTACACTGGCAGTTTGGGCGTCCTTTGCCGCGTTGGCGCGGACGTCCATCTGTGCCTTGACCAAATTCACAGTGGCCTCACCGGCGGCCTTTACGGTGAAATTCAGCGTGATAAAGCGGTCGGAGCGCGGTTCTCCGTAGCCGCCTATGGTCAGCAGTCCGGCGTCAGAGTTGTCGTTGATAATGGCGGGAGTTTCGCTGCTGTTGCCGATAGTGGCACTCGTGAATGTGAGCTTTTTCGCGTCGTAGGAGAACTGGAAAAAGAAGGTGTTGTAGGTCAGATCCCCCGGCTCCTGAAGCATGAACAGCGCCACTGACACTGGTTTATTTACTTCGGCAGATGTTGCTGTGCTGTCCAAAGAGACATAGTACTTCGGATCCTCGCCGCTGGCGGACGCCGGCAGCAAAAGCAGTACCATAACCGCCGCTAAAAGCCCGGAAAACCATCGTTTCATCTTAAAAACCCCTCCGTTTCACCACTTTTCGGTAAATACCAACCTAAATTTATCACCGGTCACCGAACAATTCAATTCGCAATAGGCAGAAATTTAAGGGGGATTGTTGTGCAGAATGACGATAAAGCCCATGAAAATGGGCAAAAACCTTCCCCCAGGGGGAGGGATTTTTCGCGCCCCTGTTAGCGTTCCGTTAAAACTGCGTTAAGAAATCACCGATTTTCTTGAAACTACAATCATAGAGTGCTACCATAAAACAACGTAGGGGGCGCGAGGTACAGGCCTCGCGCGACAGGAGGGGAGCTCCCGGGAGACAGATCATCTGTTTCCCGGGAGCCTTGCTTTGCCTACAAAAAACCCATCGGCCGCATTTTTGTGCGGCCGATGGGTTTACCATAATTTATGTTATTGTCAACTTAGCCCTGCGGCTGCTCATTTTCTGGCACCGGAGTCTCGACGGTGGAATCGGCAGCAGGCTCCAGCGCCGCCTGGGGGACCGGCTCCTGCGGGGAAGCCTCGGGCGCAGCGGGGACCCGCGGGTCCGGCTCCGCCTGTGTGGCTTCAGCGGCCTCCTGGGCCTCACGGGCCAGGCGCTCGTTTTCCTCGCGGATGGCGGCCTTCTGCTCGCGGCGGGCGTCGGCGGCGGCAAAGAACGCCCGCACCAGCGCCAGCAGCACGAAGAATGCCGCGATGGCCAGGCCGATCCAGCCCGCAGTGCGGATCAGGAAAAAGTCCCGGATGGTGAAATACTCCTTGTAGATCCCCAGGAAATACAGCGCCACGCCGCCGGCGGCACACAAAATGCACAGCAGCAGGCGGAAGAAGGCCCGGACCTTGTGCTTGCGCCCGGCCAGATACGCCACCAGCAGCGCCAGCGCGGCCAGAAACAGCGCCGGGGACTGGCAGCAGAGGATATAGCCCAATGTCTTGTCCAACATGGCCTCGTCTCCTTACAGCTGGCACTTGCCCCGGGGCAGGTATTTGCCGTCCGGACCGGCCAGCACCTTGCCCGAGGACACCGCGGGCTTGCCGCGGAGCCACACCTGGCGGATGGAGCCCTTGGTGACCACACCCTCATAGGGGTTGTAGTCCGCCGCGCCCACCATATCCTCGGCGCGGATGACGTGGTCGGCCTCGGGGTCGTAGACCACGATATCGGCGTCGGAGCCGGGGGCCAGCACGCCTTTGCGCGGGAACAGGCCATACAGCTTGGCGGGGTTCTCTGCCAGCACACGGCACATGGCGCCCAGGCCGATCTTCTTCTTGGCCACGCCGAAGGTGTAGATCAGCTCGCCGCGGGTCTCCACGCCGGGGATGCCGCCGGGAATAGCGGTGAAATCGTCGCGGCCCGCCAGCTTCTGCTGGGTAGTGAAGCTGCAATGGTCGGTGGACACGGTCTGCACCTCACCCCGGCGGATGGCCCGCCACAGCGCCTCACGGTCAGCCGGTTTCCGAATAGGAGGCGAGCAGACGTATTTGGCTGCCTGCAGCCAGTCCTCGTTATAATACACGCTGTCATCCAATACCAGATACTGGGGGCACGTCTCCACAAAGACCTTCTGGCCCCGCCAGCGGGCGTTGGCGATCTCGTCCAGCGCCTCGATGTTGGTGGTGTGGACGATGACCACGGGGACGTCTACCTGTTCGGCGATGCGGAGCAGACGGCCCACGGCCTCGGCCTCCATGATGTCGGGCCGGGTCTCCGGGTGGCAGTGGACGCCGTTCTCGCCGGCGGCCTTCTTTTCGGCGATCAGCGCGTCGATGACGCCGGCGTTCTCGCAGTGGACGCCGCAGATGCCGCCCTTCTCCTTCAGCTTTTTCAGCGCCTTGTACATGGCCTCGTCACCGATCATCATGGCAGGGTAGGTCATGTACATCTTGAAAGAGGAGATACCCTCGGCGTACATATCGTCGATCTCGCGCTCGATGGTCTCGTTCCAGTCGTCGATGGTCATGTGGAAGCCGTAGTCGCAGGCACACTTACCGTCGGCCTTCTTGTGCCACAGGCGCAGGCCGTCGTGCAGCGTCTCGCCCTTGTTGGGGCAGGCAAAGTCGATGATGGTGGTGGTGCCGCCCCGCAGCGCCGCCCGGGAGCCGCTGGCAAAGTCATCCGCCGTGGTGGTGTTGCACACGTCCAGATCGAAATGGGTGTGGGCATCGATAAAGCCGGGGAACAGCAGCATCCCGGTCACGTCCACCACCTGCGCGCCGATGGCGGGAATGTCGCGGCAGACATCGAGGATCTTCTCGCCCTCCACCAGGATATCGGCCCGGCGGGGGCCCTTGCCGGTGACCACGGTACCGCCCTTGAACAGCAATCTCATCACAAGACCTCCTCGTTAGTGTTGATTTCTGTCGGTATTATACCACTTTTCGCCCCACTGTGTAAAGCACAATAAAAACGTCCCCAAGCCTTCCCCTTGGGGGCGCTCCCTCATTAGCCTTCCCCTCGAGGGGTCCGCAGTGTTGAATGACACGCCGGTGGCGTGTCAGACCCGTGGACCGACCGACCCGCAGGGAGACAGGTGGCGCGGGGCAGTCCCTCAAGCCTTCCCCTTGAGGGCGCCCCAGTGCGCACACTGGGGTGTGCACAGCTGAAGGTGTCAGCGAAGCTGACGGATGAGGGGTAAAAAGAAGCTCTTATAACCCTCCCGCGTTAGCGGGAGGGTTATATATTTATCTCACCCCGTCAGAGGTGAGATATTATCTATCCCCGGCCGTCAGGCCAGGGATAATTAAGCGTAAAAAAGAAAGGCCCCACGGTCAAACGATCTTTATTCACCCCACCCTCGCCAGGGGGAGGGATAATTAAAGTCAAAAAAGAAAGGCCCGTAGGAAAGCAATCTTTACTATTCCTCCCGCGGCAGCGGGAGGAATATATTTATCTCCCGCGGCAGCGGGGGATATTTATTTTGTCCGCGCCGACAGGCCAGGGATAATTAAAGGCAAAAAAAGAAAGGCCCAATGGGCCTTTCTCTTTTTTGAGTTTAATTAGAACTCCTTTTTCTTGCCGATGACGACGGCGGAGCCGGCGACGGAGGTCAGAGCCATACCGACGTACATAGCGATACCAGCGTCAAAGGTCTTGGGGGAGGGCTTGGTGGTGTTGGTGGTGCCAGTGGTGGAACCCGCAGTCAGGGTGTACATTACAGTGGCAGCGGTGGGCTCGAAAGCCTTAGTAACATCAATGCCCTTGCCGTTCAGAACAGACTTCACATCGCCAGCGTTGATGGGGCCATAGCTGATCTTAGCCAGAGACTCAACAGCGTCATTAGCGTTGACATTACTCTTAATGACGTACTTACCGCCGCAGATAGCGCAGGCATAAACGGTAGCATCGTTCTTGCCCCAAACCTCGCTGGTCTTGTACAGAGCATGGCCACCGGCAACCTTGGCAGAATCCTTGGAAGTGAACTGATAGTACGCAACAGCATCATCGAACTTGGTGCCGATGAACACCTTGGTAGAGGTGTCAGTAATCTTGCTGGTAGCATTGGCATCGTTGTAGGCATCAACATCAGCCACCTTGGCGAAGTAAGTCGCATTAGCGCTCTGATACACGGTTACCTTGTAACCATCGTCGGAGCAGGTAGCGGCCTTTGCATTCGCATACAGAGCCAGATTGATGGTCTTAAAGCCTTCTCTGTACTTGGTAGCAGTAACCTCATCAACCATCTTGAAGGTATCGCCAGACTTGACATAGACATCATAGTCAGCTGCGGAATCGGCAGTCAGCTTATAGTGAGCGGTAATAGTGATGCCGTCGGTAGAATCGCCATCCTCGACCTTGCTATAATCGGTCCCGGTTACTTCCGTGACGGTGGTCGTAGCGGCGAACGCCACGGTGCACAGTGCCAGAGCCATGACCATGGCCAGCACAGTTGCAA
>OJNX01001702.1_pt1 | contig 11194 bp, 8 predicted proteins | sample 1598021 | NCBI WGS metagenome assembly OJNX01 (sample SAMN01915227, study PRJEB22387) | human gut metagenome | isolation source: stool | host: Homo sapiens | place: USA | reverse complement strand
CACCGCTTCCCACGGGGCGAAGGCATTCCGATGAGCCTCTGAATGCGAACATTGTGTCAGCAATGGCTTCCACAATGTTTGAGTCTCATCTCCATTGCCCCTCAAGGGAAGTGGTGGACTTTATTTCTATCTGCAAGCCGCTCAAGGTTATAGAATGACCAGCCATCCGCTTGGGCGGGCTGCCTGGGCTGATGCTGTGGCGAAATTTGAAGGATTGTGAAAGGGGACGGGACGGCTGCAAAATTTTTCAGGAAGGAAAGTTATATAAAGGAGGCGCAGCGTCCCTGAGTGGGAGAGTTTCGTTTGGTATTATATTTTGGATAAAGGGGACGCACAGCGCCTGTAAGGCGACTGTGCTGGGGATCAAATATTTTAAATATGGGGGTAAAGAAAATATGTAATTACTATTTGAATGATTAGAATAATAGGGATTCCTAATTTGAATTTCAGGTGGCGGGTTTTGTGGTGGTAGTGTTTCATGGCGAGGAGGGCGGCGGGGGAGCCGCCCAGAAGGGCCAGGAGGATGAGGGTTCGTTCGGGGATTCGCCATTTGTTTTGGCGGGCTTTGGTTTTATCAGTGGCATAGGTGAAGTAGGTGATGATGTTGATCAATAGCAGGTATGCCAGGAGTATTATTTTAATCATTTTTGTAGCCCTCCAGGTGGATTTCTTTGCAAAGGGTGAAGGAGTAGATGATCTGTTCTTTTACTTTTTTCCGGGTGATCTGTTCGAGGGCTTTGGTGTAAAGACGGAGCTGTTCCTGGTAGCGGTCTTTTAGTTCGGCTTCGGTTTGTACACGGTCGGTTTTATAATCGAGTACGATGATTTCTCCGTCTTCTTCAAAGTAAGCATCAATAATTCCCTGGATCAGTACCATTTCACCCTTTTTCTGATCCGGATAAAATTCTTTTGCATCTACACCGAGAACAAACGGCTGCTCGCGGTAAAGTGTTTTTGCCCTGGCTGCATTTTGCATTCTTTTTCCCACATTCGTATTAAGAAACTCCATAATTTCTTTTTTTTGAATACACCCGGCTGTTCCCGCATCCAGGTAACCTTCGTTTTTCAAATTCTCTATGTTTTCCCGCAGTAAATCCATCGTATATATTTTCGTAAAATCAAGAAGCTCCATTACTTTATGATAAGCTGTTCCTTTTGTTGCTCCTTTTACCTCTTCTTCCTCTTTCATAAAATTCGGAAGGATTGGAACAATCTCCTCTTCCGGAATCAGTATTTCTCCATCTTCTTCTTCCGAAGCTGCCGCATATTTTTTCAGCTCTGACACGGTGTACTTCATTTTCATCTGATTTTCACCCTGATACGGATATCTGTAGGAAAATGCTTCCTCGATTTTTGCCCGAAAACGTTCATCCGTCACAGCCATCGGATGTTCTTCTGCTTCTATTTTTTCAAGGAACACCTCTTTTTCCAGATAATCTGCTGCTTCCTTATCCACTTCACCTTCTACAAGCGTATCAACACCAATCACTTTTAATTCGATTGGAACTTCTTCTGTTTTACGCACTGCCGCCGGAAGGATCCAGTCATAATAAGACGTTGCACGTGCAAGTTTTGTAAAGTCCAGTGTTTCTTTCTGACTGTTTTCCTGTTCCAGCTGACAGGCTTCCAGCTTGTCTGCCGCATGTGGAACCGTTCCGGTAAGAATCAGCTTTTCCTTTGCACGTGTAAGTGCTACATAAAGCACACGAAGCTCCTCACCAAGATTTTCCAGACCGATTTCATTTTGAATAACTTTCTTTAATAGTGTCGGAGATTTGGTTCGCCGCTCCAGATCGATCGCATCGATTCCAAGCCCCAGATCCGGATGGATCACAACGCTTGCCGTGGTATCCTGAATGTTGAACCTCTTTCCCATTCCGGTCACGATCACAACCGGGAATTCCAATCCTTTACTCTTATGGATACTCATCAGACGAACTGCATCCGTCTGCTCATCGTAAAGCCCGGCTTCCCCAAAGTCTACATTATATTTCTTGAGCTGATCAATATAACGGACAAAATGATACAGTCCCTTATAGCTGGTTGCCTCAAATGCCTTTGCCCTGGTGATCAGCATATCAAGATTCGCGCGCCTTCCTTTTCCTCCTGGCATTGCCGCGATATAATCCCGGTATCCTGTCTTTTTCATGATCTCCCACAGGAGATCATGGATTGCCGTGTACGGTATCCGCTCCCGGAAATAAAAAAGCCATCCAAATACATCGCGCACTTTTTTCAGAATGCCCGCCGGAAGATCTGTCTTTTTTTCCGAATCCGCTGTTTCCAGTACATTCTGATAAAATGGTACTTCTGCATTCAATTCTCTGATCTGTGCCAGTTCCTCATTTGTCATTCTTCCAAACGGAGATTTCAGCACCGCAACGAGTGGGATGTCCTGACGAAAATTGTCAAGTACACGCAGATAGTCCATCATCCATCCAATTTCCAGAGTTTCAAAATACCCATCTGCTGATTCAGCCAGAACCGGTAATCCCTCCTCCTGCAAAATTCGTGTAACAGTATCGGTCCATCCTGCAGGGCTTCTTGTCAGGATTACAATATCCTGATAGCGTACCGGTCGCAACATTCCCGTTTCTTTATCTACAATCTGCTGACTTTCCATCAGCTCTCCGATTCTTTGTGCGATCAGACGGACTTCCAGCTCTTTTGCCGTCTGGCTTCCGCTTCGCACAGAAAGCCCGGTATCCTCTTCCTCACTTTTTGTATCCAGAAGAAGGATTTCTGTCTCATTCTTTTCGGATTTCGGGTAAGAAGCTCCCACATAAAGTGCAGCATTCTCATCGTATGTGATCCTTCCAAGCTCTTCGGTCATGATCTGTCGGAAAATGAAGTTTACCGCATCCAGCACTTCTGCCCGGCTTCGGAAATTTTTGTGCAGATCGATTCGCCTGTTTCCTCCGTCCGTCAGACTGTAGGTATTGAATTTTTCCATGAAAAGCTCCGGCCTTGACAAACGGAAACGGTAAATACTCTGCTTCACATCTCCTACCATGAAGAGATTATTTTCCCCTCTGCTGATCCGGGACACACTGGTCAGGATCGCCTCCTGAATCAGGTTACTGTCCTGATATTCATCGATCATTACTTCCTCAAATGTATTCTGATACTCCTTTGCCACCTCAGAAGGCACTCTTTTTCCGTTTTCTTTTCTTGTCAGGATCTGCAAGGCAAACTGTTCCATATCCCGGAAATCGATCAGATTTTTTTCTGCCTTCTTAGCTGCAAGTACCCTCTGGTATTCTTTTACCAGACTAACCAGCTCATGCATCACCGGAATGCAGATTTTCCGGTCTGCTTCCATCTCAGATGGCGACTGGAAAAAATAATTGTTTCGAATATCATCGATAAGTTTCTTCCAGGTATCCCGATAGGCTCTTACCTGCTCTCTTTTTGTCGGATCTACTGCGTCATCTTTCTTTCTGGACAGAGTTTTCCATGCCGGCTTTTCTTTCAGTGCCTCATACATTTCTTCATAGCTCTTTGCCGCAAAAAGCTTTCTCAGAACTTTCTGATCCGCTTCCAGCATATCTCCATACATATACGGTCCGTCCGGTTCCATGCAGATCTGGTCCGCTTTTTCCATCAGCATCTGCATATCCGCAACTGTTCTCCGGATATACTCCATCACCTTTTCAATATAAATGGCTTTTTCCCCGCTCTCTTCGTACATCCTTGCACAGTCATCCAGCCACTCCTCCGGATCCGGATAACTTCCGGCAAATTCATACAGTCTGCTGATGATTTCTTCCACCTGCAGATCTTCCCTTCCGGTTGCAAAAGTCTCCACAAAACGCAGGAAATCCTCGTTTCCTTCTTCATATTTTGCTTCCAGAAGCTCTTTCATCACGTCCTGCTTCAAAAGCTTTAATTCTCCTTCTTCCGCAATACGGAATCCCGGATCCAGATCGATCGAGTGAAAATACTCCCGGATCACAGACAGGCAGAAGCTGTGGATCGTTGTAATCTTTGCTGTATGGATCAGGGCAGACTGCCGCTTCAGATGTTCACTTGACGGATCCTCCTCCAGCTCCTTCTCAATCGCAGCACCGATCCTTTCTTTCATCTCAGCCGCCGCCGCCTCAGTGTAGGTCACGATCAGCATATGGTCGACATCCACCGGATTTGCATCCCTTGTCAGCCTCGCAATAATCCGCTCCACCAGAACAGCAGTTTTCCCGGAACCAGCGGCTGCTGACACCAGAATATTATGATCGCGCAGGTCGATCACCTGCTGCTGTTCTTCGGTCCATTTTACTCCCATGTCTGCTTCTCCTCTTCCAGCTTCGCCATAATTTTCTCCATTACAATTTCCTTCGGAAGCTTCTCAAGCTTCCGGTATTCATATCCTTCGATCTGCTCATCAAATCCGCAGATATCCCGGTATGGGCAATACGTACAGCCATTTTGTGTACCCATCTCATACGGCAGTGCCTCCGCCTTTCCGCGGTACATTGCTTCCTGAAGATCAGTCCGTCTTTTCTGTGCATAAGTCAGCACTGCATCAAACTCTTCCGGCAGGAGCATTTTGGATGCTTTGGAATAGCCGCTTTTCGTCTTTCCTGCCGGAATCACAAGCGAATTCCCCGAAAAATCCGCATCCAGTCTCTGAATCACGGCATCCTCCTGACGGATGATTCCATCCAGCCGAAGCTCCTTTAAAATTGCCTCTTCCAGTTTTTCTTCATCCAGCTCTTTCCCGACGATCGGATCCTTCATCCGATAGTAGAAAATGCCTGCCGGCACAATCTTTTTACCCGGATGTTTTCTTTCCTCCAGCCGGACTGCTTCTTCCATATACACCACCAGCTGCATCTGCAGACCATGATAAAAAGCTGCCATATCAAAACTCTTTGCCCCGGTTTTATAATCCAGGATTTTCACATAGACCTGATCTTCCGTCTCACATGTATCGATCCTGTCAATCTTTCCGTTTCCAAAGCTTACCTCATAGCCCTCCGGTTTAAAGCTTCCCTTTCGAAGCTGCTTTGTCATCGCCCAGACCGTCCGGTTCATCATACGTTTCATACGTGGCACGATATACGCGTTCCGCGCACTGCTGTAGATTACGGTATTGCTGTAATCTACGATACTCTCATCCACGCTTTCCGACGCAAACTGTTCCTGCTGCTCCTTTGTAACCTCAGTCCATTCCAGGCCTTCCCGTTCTACCCGTCGGGCATATTTTTCCAGTGCTTTATGAAAAATATTTCCAAAATCAAGAGCAGCAAATTCATAGACCTCTCTCTCCTTAAGGCGAAGTCCATAGGTCAGAAAATGCGCACAGGCACAGGCAGCAAATTTCTCCAGTCTTGAAATGCTTGGTGCCCAGTCTCCATAAAGCTTCCGTGCGGTCTGCAAAGTCAGATCGTCCTCCGGCCTGCGGTATCTGCTGATCCTTGCCAGATCGTGCACCTTTTCGTTCCAGTCCTCCTGCGCACAATACCAACGGTACAGCTCCTGCCAGCTGCCTTCCTCCATCTTTTTCGGGTTCTGTAATCCTTCGATCAATGACCCGATCCCGGTCTGTGGAAGCATTTCTTTTGTCTCCATCCCATACTGATCCATATTAAATATAGGAAGCTTTGTATACATCCGCTTCAGATCCCCGATCAGATATGCCGCCCTCCTGCTCTTTCCATCGACCGATACTTTACTGTAGGTCAGCATCAATTCTTCCGTCGGCTTTGTCATGTGCAGATACAGATAAAATTTCTGGATGTAACTTTTTTCTCTTGTTCCCGGTGCAAGCGCAATTCCTCTTTCTTCAAAACGCTCCCGGTCTCTGTCTGAAATCAGTCCACCTGCGGATGCATTTCCCGGAATCAGAGAATCATTGACTCCCAGAAGGATCAGCGCCCGGATATCTTTCAGTCTCGTTCGCTCAATATCTCCTGCCATCACTTCATCCAGACTTGGCGGAATTACACCGATCCTTGCCTCTTCCATTCCGGCATCCAGAAGCTCCCTGTACTCTTTGAGCGCAATCCGCTCATCTCCAAGAAGACTTACAAACTTGTCAAACAGCTCCATCACCACACGATAGATCTGTGCATATTCTTTTGCAAGTGCAAGCTCTCCTGCTTCTGTAAATTGATTCTCCAATACTTTTACCTGCTTCTGGATTTCTTCTTTTTCCAGAAATTCACAGATTGCAAGCGTCACATCCCGCACTGTCTTCTGACGCTGCTTTAAGACAAACACCAGATCTTCTGTTTTTTCCACAAAGCATACCCGGAGATGATTCAGTACCTCCAACTCTTCCTCGGTCGTATCCTTCGCTCTGCGAATCCATTTTTCCTGCCATTTTTTGTAACCACGGATGCCTAGCGCAAGTACATAATTTTCCAGAAGATCCAATTCCTCACCGGTAAATCCGACCAGATCCGTTCTTAAGAAACGGAACACACTTTCTGCAGAAAAATTCTGTTCTGCCATCGCAAGAAGACTCCGGATATACTCCACAAAAGAATTTAAAAGTACATTCCGCTTATAATCCATGAAAACCGGAATCTCATACTCCCGGAAAGTCTTCTCGATCTCATCCGCATAGAGATTCATGTCACTTGCGATCACCGCGATCTCCCGGTAACGATATTCTTTCTTGCGAATTAAAAAACGTATCCTCTGGGCAGCGCATTCTACTTCCATCCTGGGATTTGCCGCTGCATAAACCCGCACATTTGACTGCTTTTCCCTGTAAGTCCTGCCACTGTAACGGAACAGTTCCTTCTCCAGAAATGCAAGTGCCGGCGCATTTCTAAAACGCCAGACCGGCTCCTGGTACAGACAGACCGGCTCTTCGACCAGCACCTTTTCCTCCCCTGCAATCTTCACAAGAGACGTCACCATCTGCTTACTCAGCGCAAACAGCTGATACTTGTCTTTCATCACGTAAGGATCTTCCCTCTTATCCATCGTGACAGTAATCATCACCTTCTGACAATGATGCAGCATTTCCCCCAGCACCTTGTTCTGAAGCGGCGTAAATCCGGTAAACCCATCCAGCGCGATCACACTGTCCTTCAGCATTCTCGATTTGTCCATCACATTGCAGAGAATGTCCAGAATTTCTTCTTTTGTAATATATTTATCTGCAAGATATTCTTCAAATGCCTGATACATCACCTGGATATCCTTCAATTTCCAGGCAAGATACGAAGACTCATCTGCCTCCGTGATCATATCATCCATGCCATCCGGGGAAATGTTGTACTGCGTCAGCTCGGAAATAACGGATTTCACCTCACTGATGTAACCTGGCTTTTTGATATTTCCTTTTAAAACCTTTAGCGAATCTTCTTTTTTCCCCGCGAGTCGCCTGAGAATCAGATTCTTTCCTTCATCATCCAGAATCTCCCTGCTTCCATTCCCTGTTTCTTCCAGAACACGAAAAGCAAGACGTGCAAAACTCAGCACGTCTATGTTCATAATTCCATGTCTCGGATGCCGCAGGACCAGTTCCTTCTGCGTCTGCATCGTGAACTGTTCCGGCACCAGAATAATATAATTAATATCAGGATGTTTCATTGATTCCCGAATGATATGTTCATATAGATAATGTGACTTGCCCGAACCCGGATTTCCAAAAATAAACTGTAAAGCCATCTGTTATACCCTCCCGTCAAGCTCTTTCGGCACGTATGCAGATACATGGATTCCATCTTCTTTGTATTCTTCCTCCAGCAGTTCTCCATACTTCCGGATGAGCTGGATTTTCCCGGATTCCTGATAGGAATAAACTCGTTCGATATAAATTTTCTGCTCCCGCAGGATCTCTTCTATTGCCTGAAGAAGCGCCTCCAGACCTTCTCCGGTCTTTGCAGACACCTGTACGATCCGGTCTGCCTTAAAGTCACGTACCGTCAGGCTTTCCCCGATCCTGTCCATCTTGTTAAATGCCGTGACCACCGGTTTGTCCATTGCCTCCAGACGCTGCAGTGTCTCATACACCACATACATCTGCTCATCCATCTGTGGATTGGATGCATCGACTACATGCAGGATCAGATCCGCATACTTCGCTTCTTCCAGCGTACTTTTAAATGCATCGATCAGATGATGAGGCAGCTTCCGGATAAAGCCTACCGTATCTGTCAGAAGAATCTCCTGCCCGCTTGGCAGCTTCCGGCTTCTTGTCGTCGGATCAAGAGTTGCAAAAAGCTGATCCTCCTGCAGCACACCGGCTCCGGTCAGTGTGTTGAGAAGCGTGGACTTTCCGGCATTGGTATAACCGACAATTGCCACGACCGGGATCCGGTTCTTCGTCCGCTGTTCGCGTGTCAGTTCCCGGTGTCTCTTCACCTCCCTGAGTTCACGGTTCAGCTGTGCGATCCGGTTCTTGATGAGTCTCCGGTCCATCTCCAGCTTCTTTTCTCCCGGTCCTCTGGTTCCGATTCCACCTCCCAGACGTGACATCGCCCTTCCTGCCCCAGTAAGCTGTGACTGCCGGTACTTAAGCTGTGCCAGTTCTACCTGGATCTTTCCTTCACTTGTAGAAGCCCGTCCTGCAAAAATATCCAGAATGACCATCGTCCGGTCCATTACCTTCACATCCAGAATATCCGTCAGATTGTTCATCTGTGCCGGAGACAGCTCATCATCACAGACGATCCCGGTTGCGTCAAGCTCCCACAAAAGCTCCCGGATTTCCTCAATCTTGCCTTTTCCGACATAAGTTCCCGGATGGACAAGCTCTCTTTTCTGGATTACCCGTCCGACCGCTTCCGCACCTGCGGTCTTCACCAGATCCTTTAACTCATCCAGAGAATCTTCCGTGTCATCGTTCTCCCTTGTACTGACACCGACCAGAATTACCCTTTCCTTTTCTTCTTTTATTTCATAAAGTGCCATATTATTCTCCCCTGCCAGATTTCTTTCCGTCCCGGATCAGATCTGCTCATCCGATCCGCTCTACTGCTGATCTCCTTCCGAAATCTGTGTATTTAAAAATTCCTGCTCTTTCAGCGCTTTTTTGTCATCTGGATTTGCTTTCAGATAACTGTCCAGCTTCTCTTTTGCAGACTGGTAATCCCCTGCTTTTTCATAGGCAACTACCAGATTATATGCCATTTCTTTTAGCAGCTCTTTTCCTGCGTCTGAAAGCTCCTGCCCATTTTCGAAATAATACACTGCCTTTTCCGGTTTATCCAGTTCCAGATCGCAGATTCCCAGAATATTATAAAGAGTTGCTGTCTCTTCCGTTCCATTCTTCAATGCTTTTTCCAACGCCTTCTCTGCCTTTTCATACTTTTTCTGTTCCCAGTAGCAGAGTCCGAGTCCGCGATAAGCCTCTCCCAGATTCTTCTTTTTGTCTACCGCATCCTGGAATTCCACCTCTGCATTTTTATAGTCTTTTTCTTCCAGATACTTCGTTCCTTTTTTTACAGAACCGGCGCATCCCGTTACTGTCATACAAAGTGCTACAAGGATCCCTATGATTACCTTTTTCTTTCTTCCTGCTGTCACTGTTATCGTTTCCTTCCTTCTATATTGATATATCATCTGTTATTCCAGAATATGCTCCATTCCCTGGTTCATGATGGTCTGGATATGATCATCAGCAAGGGAATAGAACACCGTTTTTCCTTCCCGTCTGTTCTTCACAAGCTTCATCTGCTTGAGCATCCGGAGCTGATGGGAAATCGCGGACTGCGTCATTCCAAGAACTTCCGCCAGATCACAAACACACATCTCAGACTGAAAAAGAACACATAAAATCCGGATCCGCGTGGTATCTGCAAATACCTTGAAAAAATCAGCAAGATCCTTCAAAACCTCTTCATCCGGTATATGTCCCTCTGCCTTATGTACAAGTTCTTCGTGTATACAAAATGTATCACAACATTCTACTTCTGTCTTTTTCATAGTTACCCCTTTCATATGAACAAGTATTCATATATCTATTATGCCAAATGATCTCTTTACGGTCAACTGTTTCCATTGATTCCGGCATGCAAAGTAAAAAAGAAGTTACTGTTCACTCCCCAATGTCATTTAGTTAAGTTACAGGGTTAGCCCCTAATTGTGGGTCTAACCAAAATTTTTTCAAAAAAGCTACCCAAAGGGTTGACATAGGGTGCAAAATGTGCGGTCGCTCTCGCTACTGATAAATTTGTTGAGGTAGCGAGAGCGGCCCTTGAATTAGTGGTATATCACTTTCTCAAGGAGGCACATGATCATGATCCATCAACAAATCAAAGAACTGTTTTTTTTCTTCTGTGGAACACATTGTTTCTGATATTTCACAGTATGCTGCCCATCCCGATTCCGATTTCAAGAGAAGCAAAAAAATCCCTGCCCAGAAACTTATTTCCTTTCTCGTTTCACAAGGCTCATCTTCCACCAGGGTTGAAATGCTTGATTTCTGGGGACTGGATTCTTCCATACCAACCGCTTCTGCTCTCAGCCAGCAGCGCGCAAAGCTTAAACCTGATGCGCTGGAAGCTGTATTCCGGCACTTTAATTCCGCTTCCATGGAATTGCCGCCCGCTTCCTTTATGGATTCGCATTACCGTTTCCTGGCTGCCGATGGCTCTACCTGCACTTTTTTCAGCACTCCGGCTTTCTCATCACCAGACTACTACTGTTGACCGGCACGATGTTTTGGATGGAATAAAAAATGTCTATATCGGTGACCGCGGCTATTGCTCTTATAATAACATGGCACATGTTGTGGAACAGGGACAGTATTTCCTGTTCCGTACCAAGGATATCCATTCCAAAGGACTGGTCGGCAATTTTAATTTTCCAGATGCGGAATCCTTCGATATTGATGTCAGCGTCATACTGGTCCGGAGCCATTCGAAAAAAGTTTTGGCAGACATCCACACAGAAGGTTACATACGCTTTGTTGATCAGGCAGCTGCTTTCGATTACATTGAATATGGAAGTTATGATACATATGAGCTGTCCTTCCGTATTCTACGCTTCCCTATCAGCACTTCTACATACGAGTGCATCGTGACCAATCTGCCACGTGATGAATTCCCTGTGGAACGTATCAAAACCTTGTACAATGCCAGATGGTCTATTGAATCCTCATTTAGGAAACTGAAATATACCATTGGGTTGAGTAATTTCCATGCGTATAAACCCGAATACGTGAAACAGGAAATATGGGCAAGGCTACTTGCATCATTATAATCCGTTTTGAGGCAGATTTGCAATCTGTCTT
>OJNX01001701.1_pt1 | contig 11196 bp, 9 predicted proteins | sample 1598021 | NCBI WGS metagenome assembly OJNX01 (sample SAMN01915227, study PRJEB22387) | human gut metagenome | isolation source: stool | host: Homo sapiens | place: USA | reverse complement strand
AAATAAGTATATAATAAAAATGGTGATATAAATGATGAAAAATGAAAAAATATATCGTAAAGAATATATGGAAAAATTATCTTATTATAAAGATAAAAGAATAATAAAAGTGTTAACAGGAATAAGAAGAGCTGGAAAGTCAACTATTTTAAATGAATTTAAGAAACAACTTATATCTGATGGAATATTAGAAAAAAACATCATATCCATAAATTTCGAAGACAATAATAATAATGAATTATTGGATAAAAATAAATTACACAGTTATATAATTGAAAATGCAGATATACACAATATGAATTATGTTTTTTTAGACGAAATTCAAAATGTAGATGGATTTCAAAAATGTATAGATAGCCTATTTTTAAGAGAAAATTTAGATATTTATATTACTGGTTCTAATTCACATATGCTATCAGGAGAACTTGCTACTTATTTAACTGGCAGATATATTCAAATACACGTTTTACCCTTATCATTTAAGGAATATCTTAGTTACTATGGAGAGTATGATGAGCTAAAAAAATACAATGAGTATATTACTTATGGGGGATTTCCATTTTTAATTAACTTTGAAAAGTCAGAAGAAAAAATAAATTATCTGGATAGTATATATAATACAGTTATAATTAAAGATGTTATAGGAAGAAAAAAAGTAAATGATCCGTTAATTCTTGAAAGTATATGTAGATTTTTGTTTGATAACATAGGTTCAAATGTTTCAACAAAAAAAATAAGTGATACATTATCTTCATATGGAAGAAAAAATTCTGTTCATACCATCGAAGAGTATTTGACATCACTATTGGAAAGCTATATTTTATATAAAGTAAATAGATTTGATATAAAAGGTAAGCAACTATTAAAAACGCAGGAAAAGTATTATTTATCTGACTTAGGATTAAGAACATACTTGCTTGGTAGATCTTACAATAAAGATTTAGGACATATTTTAGAAAATGTAATCTTTTTAGAACTAAAAAGAAGAGGGTATAGAATATATATAGGTAAAAACGATGCGACAGAGGTTGATTTTGTAGTAAAAACAGAAGATGAATATATGTATATACAAGTCGCGCTATCAGTAAGAGAGGAAGAGACTCTAAAAAGAGAGTTGAGACCATTAGAAGGTATTTCTGATCATTTTAAAAAATATATAATCACACTTGATTACGATACCAATAATTATAATGGTATAAAACAAATAAGTGCTTTAGATTTTCTTCTAGGTAGAGTTGATTTGTAAATAAGATATTAAAGTAGTTTGTTATTTTCCATTTAACAATTTTGAACTTTACAGGTATTCTGTAAAGTTCAAAGATTATATTTAATAATTTTATTTTTTTTCTCTGTTCATATTTTCCCATTCTTTTAATTTTATTTTATATTCAATCATTTGAGTTAGATATTTATAATACATATACTGCTGTTCATAATACATATTTGGACTTACCATTTGTTGTACTTCCATACCAGGCATTGCTTGAGTTTGAGGAATATTTTGTGCTTGAGAATTTTGCATGTTTGAATTTTGTAAATTAAAATTATATGGATCAAAAAATCCTTGAGTTTTATCCATTTTATTCATACCTCCAAAAAAATATATAAAAAATGTATAAATTAAATTATTTTATACATAATAATAATGTAAACACATTCAAAAAGTTTACCCCCCTTCTTTTTTGTGGCCTATATTTTTATAGGCTACTTTTTTTCGTATAACATAATATATAAACAAGAAAACAATTATTAAAAATGTAGATATCAAATATGAGATTTTTATATTGGAAATATAGTTTACTCTTTCATAATTATCAATATCGTTATATACGCATATAGTTTCGTAATCAATCAAATTTGTATATGTTAATACAATATATGTAATAATCATAGATAATATACCATGTATAAATTTTGATATAACAAGCTTATTAAATGAAAATTTATATTTGGATATGCAAGAATATATTTGTGATATAATACACATTCCACTAAATCCAAGTAGAAAAGATGTTATAATTATTTTTGTCTTTATATCCAGCACGCTATTTACAACGTTATTTGCACCACCAGTTACTTCAAATAATCCAGATATTATTGATGATGTAGTATTTGATATATTCATAAATTTTAAAATATTATTTAAAATGCAAAACAGTAGATTAAAAATAATCATAAATCCTAAAATCATAGAGAGTGTTATAAAAGTATTTTTAATACATCTTTTAATAATTTCAAATAAATTTTCATTTCTACTTTTATTATTTTTGTTAAAACTATTTAAATTTTGAACTTTTTTGTGTATAATAGTAGAAGGTTGTTTTTTACGAATGAAAATACCAATTAATATAGATGAGATATAATGTGAGATTGCAAGAAGTAATCCTATATAAATATTATGAAAAATTCCAATACCTATGGTAGATAGTATAAATGCAGGATTACAGTTATTTATAAACAAAAGAAGTCTATCAGCTTCATATTTTGAAATCTCACCATCTTCGTAAAGTTTAGATACAGTTTTAGCACCCATTGGGAATCCACACAAAAAGCCTGTTATAACAGCCGGAGATGACTTTTCTGAAATGTTGAAAAACCTTGATAAAAATCTGCCACATGTTTTTTGAATGGTTCCTAAAATATCTGTATTTAGTATAAATTCTGTAAAAAATATAAATGGGAAAAGAGATGGTATTATACTTGAAATAAATATAGAAACACTCTTTTTTACGTTTTCAAAGTTATCTTTTGAAAATATTAGCAAGATTGAAAGTGATATACAAAAAATAACTATATTTAATATATTTTTTAGTTTATAACTTTTATATATTTTCATAGTAACACCTAAAAAATAATATGATAAAGGAGATACTATTATGCTAGTTTCAAACGAATGGAAAGATTATGAATTACTTGATATGGCAAAAGGACAAAAACTTGAAAGATGGGGTAAATATATATTAATAAGGCCAGATCCACAAATTGTATGGGATAAAAAAACTAATCCAAAGTTATGGGAAAAGGCTAATGCAAAATACATAAGGAGTAATACAGGTGGAGGACATTGGGAAAAATATAGTAAAATTGATGAAAACTGGAGTATAAAATACAAAAATTTGGTATTTAATCTAAAACCAATGGGATTTAAACATACAGGATTATTTCCAGAACAGGCAGTGAATTGGGATTATATAACATCAAAAATATCACAAAGGACTAAAAAAAATCAGGATGTAAAAGTTTTAAACCTTTTTGCATATACTGGTGGTGCTACAGTTGCCGCTCTTAGTGCAGGAGCATCTGTATGTCATGTTGATTCATCACAAGGAATGGTAAACTGGGCAAAGGAAAACGTATCATCAAGTGGACTTAGAGAAAGACCAGTAAGATTTTTAGTAGATGATGTTGTAAAATTTGTAAATAGAGAGATAAGAAGAAATAACAAATATGACATGATAATTATGGATCCACCATCATATGGTAGAGGGAAAAATGGTGAAGTATGGAGCATAGAAAAGGATATAAACAATTTGCTTTGTTTGTGTTCAAAAATTTTATCAAACAATCCTATTTCTGTTATTATAAACACTTATACAGGGGGACTGTCAGGTACAATAATTGAAAATGTTGCGAAACTGGCTTTTAGTCAAAATAACCCTAAGAAAATATTTCACAATGAAATTGGTTTAAGACAAAAGAATTCAGAATTTGTTCTCCCATGTGGAATAACAACTATTTGTGAATTTTAATATAATCACAAAATATGGAAATAAAATGCCACAAAACGTTGAAATTAAAAAGCACAAAATACGGAAATAAAATATCTCGATATATTGAAATATATGATTTCTTATGGTATACAATATTTAGTTTACTATATTATCGATGATAAATCCATCCCTTGCCGTAGCTGATTTAGGAGTTTCTCCTAAAGAATTAATGTTAGATATTAGGACTTTTGGTCTTTTATTTGAAAATCTTGTTAATAGAGATCTGAGTGTATATGTAAACTCAATTGGTGGAAGTTTAAAACATTACAGAGATAGATATGCTTTAGAATGTGATAATGTTTTACATTTTAACGATGGAAGGTATGTTTTAGTTGAAACAAAGTTAGGTGGAACAAGAGTAGATGAGGCAGAAAAACATTTATTAGAATTAAAAACTCTTATAGAAGATAAGAATCCCAAAATTGCTAAACCTGAATTTTTAATGGTAATAACAGGTACTGACATGGAATATACTACTTCAAATGGAGTTCTTGTTGTTGACTATAGGTTGTTAAAAAAATTAACAAGGTTAATAAATTTTGTATTGTAAATAAAAGTAAATTGTGGTAAAATATATTGTAGTTTAAGGAGGAATATTATGTTATCAGATCCAAATGTAAAAAAAATAGTACCTAAAGTAGGAAACAGATATCAAGCTGCACTTGCAATTGCAAAAAGAGCAAGGGATATTGAGAAAAGAAGAGTAATTGAAAATGATCCAGACATTACAGATGCTGTTGATATAGCTGGAAAAGAAATAGCGGATGAAAAGGTTTTTGTAAAAATTAATGATAAGTTTACTATAGAACCACAAGAAGAACAACATGAAGAAAAGGATTCTTCAAATGAAAAATAACAATTAAATATAGTGGCTATATGGCCACTATATTTGATTATATTAAGGAAGGTGTTAATTTTGAAAAAATATTTTGGAACAGATGGAATAAGAAGAATTGCAAATACAGACCTTACACCTGAGCTTGCATATAAGGTGGCAAAAGCTGGGGCGTATGTTTTGGCAAAACATGCTTCTGGTACACCAACTATTTTAATAGGTAGGGATACAAGATTATCAGGTAATTTGATAGAAAGTGCTATGGTCGCAGGTTTTTTAAGCTATGGAGCAAATGTAAAAATATTAGGAGTAATTCCTACACCTGCAGTAGCATATTTAACAAAAAAACTTGGTGCAGATGCTGGTGTTGTTATATCTGCTTCTCATAACTCTTTTGAATTTAATGGAATAAAATTTTTTAGTAATAAAGGAATGAAAATACCAGATAGTATTGAAGAAGAAATTGAAGAAATTATGGATTCAGATAAACTAAATAATCTAAATGCTAAAGATAATAAAATTGGTATATCTGAAAACAAAGAAGAAATGATATCTGATTATGAAGATTTTATAGTACAAATCTTTGAAAAATCTATTAAACAAAAATTGCAAAATGGATTTAAAGTTGTAATAGATACAGCAAATGGAGCAACATATAAAATATCTGAGAAAATATTTAAAAGACTTGGAATTGAGTTTAAAATAATAAATAATAATCCAAATGGTATAAATATTAATAAAGATTGTGGTTCAACACATCTTGAAATGTTAAAAGAATATGTTATATCTAATAAATATAATTTAGGTATTGCATATGATGGTGATGGAGATAGATGTTTAGCAGTAGATGAAAATGGGAATGAAATTAATGGGGATATTATGCTTGCAATTTTGTCTAAGTATTTAAAAGGAGAAAATTCTTTAAACAAAGATACAATTGTTGCAACTGTAATGAGTAATTTAGGACTTGATATTTATTGCCAAAACAATAATTTAAATCTTGAAAAAACAAACGTAGGTGATAGATATGTTCTAGAGGAAATGCTAAATAATGGGTATAACTTAGGTGGTGAGCAGTCAGGACATATTATATTTTTAGATTATAATCCTACAGGTGATGGAATTTTAACATCGCTTATGCTTATTAGAAGTATGATTAAGTACAATAAAAAAGCTTCAGAACTTTCAAGTATCATAGATATCTATCCACAAGTTTTAGTAAATGCTAAGGTAGATTTAGATAAGAAATATTTATATAAAGAAGATAGTGAAATTAAAAATTTGATACATGAAGTGGAAGAAGGACTTAAAAATGAAGGAAGAGTTCTTATTAGACCATCAGGTACAGAACCTTTAGTTAGAGTAATGATAGAGGGAAAAGATATAGATAAAATTACTCATTATGCAAACGATATAGCACAAGTTATTGAAAAAAAATCAAATTAGTAAAAATGTCAGTCTTAGACTGGCATTTTTACTTTCTATATGCATATTTTTAAATAGTAATGTATTTAACAATACGTGTGATACTATTGTGACAAATTTGTGTCGAAATTTAAATTAGATGTTGACTTATAAATAGAACTATAATATAATTGTTTTACAAAAATATTACAGAATATTTAAATATGAGGTGTTGCCAGTCATGAAGAAAAATAATGAAGAAGTAAATAACAATAAGTCAAAAGATAATATTAAAGAAAAAGTTGAAATGAAAAAAACAAATTTTATAATATTACTTCTAATTATTGTTATATCTCTTACTTTATTGTCTTTTTTGGGAATCGTAATTTTCAAGAGAATATATAGCAAAACTGTTGTAATGACATATGATGATATTAAATTTACAAGAAATGATTATATGATGTATTTAAGGCTTGCAAAAACTAGTCTTTTTGATGAAAAAACAAATAAACTTCCTAAGGCTACCCTAAATACCATAATTGATAAAGAAAATAATGTTAATGTTGATACATATTTAAGAAATAAAGTTGAACAGAGTTTAAAAATTGCTGGTGCAGTTCAAGCTATTGCAAAAAGAGAAAATATAGTAATTGATGAAGAAAAAGAACAAAAATTAAAAGATGATAAGGAAAAATATATTAATTCCCTTGGTGGAAAAGATAAGTTTATAAAATTTTTAAAGGAAAACAATACAACAGAAGAGGCATATGATAATATGGCATATACAGATATGTTATATAATACGATATATTCAAATTTGTATTCTGAAGGAAAGATATATGACTTAACAGAAAAGGAAAAAGAAAATGCAAAACAAGAATATGAAAAGAACTACTACAAAGCAAGACAAATTTTATTTATTTTTGTAGATCCATCTACAAAAGAAAAACTATCTGATTCCGCAGTAGAGCAAAAGAAACTTTTAGCTGATACTGTAAGAGAAAAAATAAATAATGATTCTAATTTTGATGAGTTTATAAAAAAATACAGTGATGATGCGGTAGATACCGATCCACCATATGATATGTATTTTAAATCAGGTGAGGTACTTCAAGAAATTGAAGATACAACCAAAAGTTTAGATATTGGTGAGGTTAGTGATGTTATTAAATCAAATTACGCCTTTCATATAATAAAAAGAGATGCTCTTGATGATTCATATTTAAATAAAATATATGAGCAAAAAAGAGAGGAAAAGTTTATGAAAGTTGTAAATGATCAAATAAATCAGTCAGTTATTATAATTGAAGATAGCTTTACCAATATGAAAATAAATTAATGGATGTGGTTACATCTAAAAAGGGAGGAAAATATGGAGAAAGAAAAATGCAAAAAGAGTAGAATTATTACTACAATTGTTATTTGTATTGCATGTGTTGCTGTTGTTATTTTACTTTGGCTTTATCTTAGAAATTTAAATAAAGCTGTATATGATTCAGCAAAAGCAGCTGCAAATGAAATTGAAGTTAATAATTTAAAAGAGGTAACTGATGATAAAGATAATGGACTAGATGAAAAAATTGAAAAGGTTGAAAATGAAATTTCAATGTTAAAAACAAATATTACAGCTACATCAGCTATTACTATGGATGAAATTAGAGAAAGTACAAAAAATATTAACAGCCAAATATCAGAAGTAAATAACTATATCAATGAATACGTAGCAAAGGAAGATAACTTAAATAAAAAGGCAAATGAGGAAACTTTAATAAAAAAAGCAAAATCGCTTGAATTAAAAATAGAGGAATTAAATAGTGAACTTGCAAGACTAATTAAAGATTCTAAAGTTGAGATTATTGAAAATGTTCAAATTGCGAAAATTGATATTATTGATTCTCTAGATAATGCAAAAGAAGAAATTAATACTAACACAAATACAGTTGTAAATGAAGCTAAGGAAAATATTAACAATAACATAGAGAATGCAAAAAATAATATAAATACTAATACGAATACAGTTGTAAGTGAAGCAAAAGAAAATATTAATAATAATATTAAAAATGCAAAAAATAGTATTAACAAAAACGTAGATGATACAAGAAAAGATATAAATAAAAACATAAAAAATGCCAAAAATGAATTAGCATTACAAATGGCACTATCAGATGCATTAACAAATGCTAATATAGAAAGTGCAAAGAATAATATTAACAAAAATATAGATAATACTAAAAAAGATATAAATAAAAATATAACAAGTGCAAAAAATGAATTAGCATTACAAATGACATTATCAGATGCATTAACAAATGCTAATATAACAAGTGCAAAGAATAATATTAACAAAAATATTGATAATGCCAAAAAAGATATAAACAAGCAAACAATGACATACGTAAATAGCGCTAAAAACAATATTAATTCAAATATTTCTAATTTATCAAATGATCTTGCTTTAGGTTTTCAAGATTTAAATTCAAAAACTACATCAGATAAGAATGAAATTATAGGAAAAATTAATGATATTTCTTCAAAACAAGATACTTATTATAATAATTTAATTCAAAAAATGACTGATAGTAATGCAGATGTATTTGGTAAGTTTGATAGTGTAAACTCCACTCTAGAATCATTTAAAAATACAACATATACTGATTTAAGTGATATAAAAAATACTCAAAATGATATTTCTACAAAGGTATCATATATAGGAAATGCTGTAGGTAATGCAACAGATGGAGCTGATAAACTTACTTTATTTGGAAGAATAACTAGAGTTGTAAATGGTATTGATACAATAAATACAAAACTTGATACAATAAATACAAATGTAAATACAATTGATTCAAATATAGATAGTATTATTGAATTTTTAAGAACAAATTATGGATATACTAATTAATGAAATTTACTTAGTACTCATACTTTAAAAGTATGAGTACTTTTCTTGACACCAAAACCTATGTTTGGTATAATGTACTTTATTAAGAGGTGGAATATGATAGTAAAGGTGCTTATAAATACGTCGGTAAGTAAATTAAATAAAGTATATGATTATAAAGTTCCATTGGAACTGGAAAATAAAATTGAACTTGGTAAAAGAGTAGAAGTTAGTTTTGGACGAAAGAAAGATTTAGAAGAGGCAATTATAGTAAAGGTTATAAATGATGAAAAATATGTGCCTAAATATAAATTAAAAGAAATTTCTTCTATTATTGACGAAATTTCTTTTATTGATGAAAGTAGACTTAAACTTGCTAAAAATATAGCATATTTATATTTTTGTAATGTATATGATGCTTTGAAACTTATGTTACCACCAGGAACTGGCAGTAAAAAGAGCAGTAAAAAAATAGATGGAAGGAAAGATACGGCAGTAAAACTTATTGTTGATACAGAAAAAATAAACCAAGATATAGAAGACGGAATTATATCTTCCGCAAAACATATAAGATTGCTTACTTTTTTGATGAATAATGATTTAGTATTGTTAAGCGATATAGTAAATGGCTTAGGTATCTCAAGAGCTATTGTTAACACTGTAGCTAAGAAAAGGTATGTTGAACTATATAAAATTGATAAAGAGGTAGATTTATTAGATGAATTAAATATTTCTAAATCTTATCCCAAAACGCCTACTAAAGAGCAAAAGTATGCAATAGATAGTATAAATAGAAAAATTTACGATGAAAAATATGAGGAATGTTTACTTTTTGGGGTTACGGGTAGCGGAAAGACAGAAGTATACTTGCAAGTAATAGAAACTGTATTATCACAAGGTAGGAAAGTTATTTTATTAGTACCCGAAATATCTCTTACCTATCAAACGGTTGAAAGATTTGTATCAAGATTTGGAAATAATGTCGCTATATTACATAGTAAAATGACAATATCAAAAAGAAAGGAAGAGTACAAAAGAATAAAAGAGGGAAAAGTAGACATAGTTGTTGGTGCAAGGTCTGCAATTTTTGCACCAATTAATAATTTAGGAATGATTATAATTGATGAGGAACATGACCAAAGTTACCATTCTGGAAGTACGCCAAAATATTCTACAAAGGAAATTGCAAGGTATATATGTAAAAGTAATAATGCATTTTTATTATTGGGTTCAGCAACACCTGATGTTTCTACTTTTTATAAAGCAAAAAAAGCAAACATATCACTCTTACGTCTTGAAAATAGAGCTGGAAATGCAAAACTTCCAGAAGTAAAGATAGTTGATATAAGAGAGGATAGAATACTTGGAAATATGTCAATAATTCCAATTAAACTTAAAGAGGAAATATTAAAAAATATTGAACTTGGACAACAAACGATGATTTTTTTAAATAGAAGAGGGTATACATCTTATCTTACTTGTAAGGATTGCGGAAAAGTATTCAAATGTCCAAATTGTGATGTTGCTATGACGTATCATAAAAAAAACAATTTACTTCTTTGTCATTACTGTTCTCACGTTGAAAAAAATATAACTAAGTGCTATAACTGTGGAAGTGAAAATATATCATCAGGTACCATTGGGACACAAAAAATAGAAGAAGAATTAAAGGAAATATATCCTCAGATTTCTATTTTGAGGATGGATGCAGATACCACAGTATCAAGAAATGCCCAGCAGGAAATTTTAGATAAGTTTAAAAATGAAAATATTAATGTTCTAATAGGAACACAGATGATAAGTAAAGGTCATGATATTTCAAATGTAACCCTTGTGGGGATACTAGGAGTTGATAATATGCTTGCAATGAATGATTATACAGCAAGTGAAAAAGCATATTCAAATATATCTCAAGTTGCTGGAAGGGCAGGTAGAGGTGACCTACCAGGTAGAGTTATAATTCCAACATCAGATACTGATAGTTACATTTTAAAAGCTGTAGAAAAAGCAGATTATAATATGTTTTATGAAAAAGAAATAGAATATAGGAAATTATTTAATTATCCTCCTTTTTCAGATATAGTTTTATTTGAATTATCTTCAATAGATTTTAACGTAGTTAAGAGAGAATCAGAAAGACTATATAATATCTTAAATAATGGAAATACTATGTATAAAGTATTTAGTCCAAAGTCACCCTTCGTTAGAAAAATAAACAAAAAGTATAGGATAAATGTACTTTTAAAGACAAAATTAAATAAAGAAGTATATACTCAAATATACCAAAAACTTAATTTATTTGAAAA
>OJNX01001694.1_pt1 | contig 11216 bp, 10 predicted proteins | sample 1598021 | NCBI WGS metagenome assembly OJNX01 (sample SAMN01915227, study PRJEB22387) | human gut metagenome | isolation source: stool | host: Homo sapiens | place: USA | reverse complement strand
AAAAGCAATAATTGAAGACTTAGATAAGCAAAATTATTGATAAAATCTAATAAAAATCAACAAAAAACAAAGAATTTTTTTACAGTCGGTTTACACTGGCTGTTTTTTTGTGTATAATATTAGTTCGACCGACAAAAAATAATTTTGTGGTCAGTTTAGTGTGCAAAAAACACATGTATGATAAACTAAGTTTCTTAGTTAGAAAGGATGCTGTATTGAAAAAGGAAGAATTTACTCAAAAAGTAGCAGAACTGATTGAATTGGCTCATAAGAAGGAAGATCGACTTACAATTAATGAGGTTCAGGATTTCTTTAAAGATGATGATTTGACAGAAAAGCAAAAAACTGATGTTGTAACAGAATTAACAGGAAAGAAAATCAATATCAACATGGAAGTAGACGTAAACGAGCCAAAGGCACCTAAAGCTGATAGTGCAAAGAGTGATGATGCCGATAATGATTTCCCGGAAGATGGCGAGGCAACAGTTGATCTTGTTGCAGAACCTACAGATGAGGATATTGCAATGGTAGCAGCAGACGAAGGAGACTTACTGGAACCTACAGACGAGAATTTTGAAAATGATGAAGAAGATATTGCTTTTTGGGGTAAGTATTCTATTCTGTATGGTAGAATTTTATTCATTCTCACAAGATAACGCTCAAAATTGGGCTAATTTTAAGCATTATGCAGAGCAAAATAAGCTTTTGAAAGCAACTGTTATTGTTCCTAAACGAGTGGTATTTATAGGAAATTCTATAACGGAAGGCTGGGTGAATCAACATCCTGACTTTTTTAAACAGAATGGATATGTGGGTCGAGGCATAGGAGGACAAACATCTTATCAAATGTTGTTACGTTTCCGTGAAGATGTAATAAATCTTTTACCGGAAGTTGTCGTTATTAATGCTGCAACTAATGATATTGCCGAGAATGCAGGGGCTTACAACGAAGACTATTCTTTTGGGAATATTATTTCTATGGTAGAATTGGCTCGAGCTAATGGGATAAAAGTAATTCTTACTACGACTTTACCTAGTTCGAGTTTTAGCTGGAATCCGTCTATCAAAGATGCCACTCAAAAAATAACAGCGTTAAATAAGCGCGTGGCTACATATGCGAAAGATAGGCAGATACCTTTTGTAGATTATTATTCTAATATGGTTTGTATTTCCAATGGAGATCAGTTATCTAAATACACGAATGATGGAGTGCATCCTAATTCACAAGGATATGATGTGATGGAATCTTTAATAAAACCAGTCATAGATAAAGTTTTAAATTAAATCCTGATTTGATAAGAATAACGCAAGATTAGTAAATGAGGGTTACCATTTATATATTAGACATCAAAGGCCGTATGTTATAGCATAAGTGCTTGATTAATAGTTGTAAAAAAGGGATTAGCATTTTGCTAATCCCTTACTTTTTGTTGTCCGGGAAGGATTCGAACCCTCACAGGCGGAACCAGAATCCGAAGTGCTACCATTACACCACCGGACAAATTTGTTTTGCGAGTGCAAAATTGCGAATTTATTTTGGGACGGCCATTGCGAACCTTGAATTTTTTATTCGGTTTAATCTTTTTTTACATATCTATCCTTTCAATGGCAATGCCGATTCTATGACGGCGTATGATTTTTTCATGAGGTCTTCTATATCATGCCCTTTATTTTCTTGGGGATAGATGGGGGGGTGTATCGTTAAAATGATTTTTCCGGGTTTAAAATTGTAGGTTGTACGGGGCATAACGGCAAATGCTCCGTCGATAGTGAGCGGTACAACCGGTAAGGAAAATTCAACGGCGAGTTGATATGCTCCTCGTTTGAATGGTCTCATGGCTCCTGTCCAAGTGCGTGCTCCTTCGGGGAATACGACAAGCGACATACCGTTTTGTAATGTCGTTTCGGCTTTTTGCAGGGTTTCTTTTAGTCGGCCCGGAGTACTGTTATCGACGAATATGTGGCCGGCAGCAGCACAAGCGCTGCCTACAAAGGGTATATTGCGCAGGCTTTTTTTCATCATCCATTTGAAATTGTGGTTTAAGTATCCGTAGATGAGAAATATATCATAGGCTCCTTGATGGTTTGATACGAATACATAAGATGTGTTTTTATCGATGTTTTCTCGGCCTCTAACTTCTATTTTGACGAGAGAGAGAATGCAGAATAGTCGGGACCAAATGTGTGCCGGGTAATATCCCCAAAAGTTTCCGTTGCCCAACCGGCATCCGATAAGGGTCGTCAATGCTGTGAGAATGGTGAGTATCAGCAATATGGGCATGGCTATGAGCCATTGATATAGGAATGTGATAATGCGTATCATTGTTCGATGCTATTTTCGTCGTTTACGGGACAAAGGTAATGAATTTGCAGTAAATCGCATTATTTGCAGGCGCTTTTGATGTGGGAATATAGAAAAGGCGACTCAATAAGCCGCCTTTTCTATATTCCTAAACGTTGTAGTTTATTTGGTTTTTGCTTCGACATCTGGGGCAATGAGCTTGTACCCTTTTCCATGAATATTGATAATTTCAATTGATGGATCGTCTTTGAGATGTTTACGAAGTTTGGTAATGTAAACGTCCATGCTACGAGCGTTAAAGTAATTATCGTCTATCCAAATAGTTTTGAGGGCGAAGTTACGTTCCAAAATTTCGTTGACGTGAGCACAGAGCAGACTGAGCAATTCGGACTCTTTGGTGGTGAGTTTAGTACTCTTATCGTCGATTGCCAATACTTGTTTCTGGGTATCGAATGTAAACCGTCCGATCTTGTACATCGTAACTTCTTTTCCTTTTTTACCTTTTACACGACGTAAAATGGCTTCGATACGGAATACCAATTCTTCCATACTGAATGGTTTGGTAATGTAGTCGTCTGCTCCGATTTTGAATCCTTCGAGAATATCTTCTTTCAAAGATTTCGCTGTCAAGAATATGATGGGAACTTCTCCGTTTACCGTACGGATTTCTTGTGCAAGCGTGAATCCGTCTTTTTTAGGCATCATCACGTCGAGTACGCACAAATCGTATTTACCTTTCAGGAATGCTTTGTATCCGCTTTCTCCATCGGAGAAGAGATCGGCCGCATAACCTTTGGCTTGCAAATACTCTCTTAATAACATGCCAAGATTTTCATCATCTTCGCATAATAGAATACGCAATCTTTCTTCCATAATCATTTGTTTTTTATTAGTGGTAGTGTTATTATAAATGTCGACCCTTGATTTATTTCGCTTTCTACTCGAATATCGCCTTTGAGGTCGGTAATGATTTTATGGACGTAGGCGAGGCCTAGTCCGAATCCTTTTACGTCATGGCGATTTCCCGTAGATACGCGATAAAATTTGTCGAATATTTTTTTCAAATCTTCCCGTTTGATACCGATTCCGTTATCTCGAATCGATATTTCTACCTTATCTCCAACGGTTCTTGTACGTATGAAAAGAGATAAAGGTTCTTCTTCCCGTCGATATTTTACGGCATTGTCAAGGAGGTTGAAGATAACATTCGTGAAATGCATTTCATCGACCGAGACAATAGCATCTTCTGCTTCGAGGTCGGCATCGATTACACCGCCGTATTTTTCGACTTTGAGTTTGAATGTGCTCATGACTCCTGCAACGAGGTCGTTGACATCGACGTTGTGTAGTTTCATCAACGTCTTTTGTCTGTCGAACATCGACATTTGCAGGACTTTTTCTACCTGAAATCTCAATCGCTTGGTTTCGTCATTAATGACACCCGATATGTGCTGGAACATGGCCGGACTTTTGGCAACGGAGGGGTCATTAAGCATTTGGGCCGCTAATGATATGGTAGATATGGGTGTTTTGAATTCGTGTGTCATGTTGTTGATAAAATCGTTTTTCATCTCGGTGAGTTTCTTTTGCCGAAATGCCGTGATGATGGTAAACAAGAAGGTTACCAACAGAATGAACGTGAAGGCAAACGAGGGTATCATGAATTTTACCGAACTCGATATATAATCTCTTTTGGTCGGGAAATAGACTTTCAAGTAGTTTATTTTTGCCGGTGGATCATTGGGAAATATTGCTTGTGTGAATAAATTCCCTTCGATTTTGGGATCATATTGATTGGAGCTATATATGATTTTTTCGTTTTTATTGTAAATGGCAAATTGGAACGGAAGGTTCAATCCGTTATTTTCAAATTCTGATTTCAGATAGCTTTCCAATTTTTTGATGTCGATACGTTCCATGACAGGACGGTTACTTGCCTTACTCAGCATATTGAGTATGACTTCGTTCAACAAGCCTTTTTGGTAAAGGTATTGTCCTTTACGGGCTTCCTGCATATTTCGATATGTGCTGATGAGCGTATTATGTTCCTTTTGTCGTGGAGCAGCAGGGGTGATAATCGTACTGGTTTGTTCGCGAAAGGAAAAACTTGCAACCGTTCCATCGGGAGATACGATAGAAAATTGGTGGTGAGTGGAAGCTATGTCTTGTTTGTCTTGCTTTTGCTCATAAGAGGAGAGCATTTTCTTTTCTTCCTCTTCCAGATATTCGTCTAAATAGCGTTGAGTCTCGTCTAGTTCGAGGCTTGTCGATACAGCGTATAGGCTCCTTTTCACGGCTTCGGTAAATTGCTCGTTTCTCATTTTTATCATATTCTCCATGTACATGATTTGTACATAAAGCAATCCGATAAACGTGAGTGCCATAATTACAGCCAGTAGCCAAATTGTCGACTTTTTCATTTTGTTTGCCTCTTTATTTTTTTTCTGTTTAACTTGTCGTGGTGTTTAAATGATTTGTTTTTACATCATTTGTACAAATTTATTATATAAACACCGATTCCACTATTTTTGTTTTATTTTATGAAAACCTATTTAGAAGGTTGGGTTTAACACTTACCGGCAAATTTAACAAATAAATGTTTATTTGCAAAAAAAGCCATTGGTTTTTCCAATGGCTTTTTAATTATTTAACAAAATCGCAGTCACTCGTCTGTCTGTTCGGCCTCGTAAGCTTTAAGTAGTTTTTCTTGAACGTCAGATGGAACGAGCTCATAAGATGCAAATTTCATAGAGAAAGATGAGCGCCCTCCGGTAATCGAACTGAGAGCTGTTGAATAGGAAGACATTTCCTTTAAAGGTACTTTTGCCGTGATTTTTTCAAATCCTTTTTCACTGGACATGCCCATAATAATGGCGCGTCGTCCTTGCAGATCGCTCATGACATCGCCCATGACATCGGCTGGGGTAAGAACTTCGACATCATATATAGGTTCGAGAATTTTCGGTCCTGCGTTTTTAAATGCCTCGCTGAATGCATTACGTCCAGCTAATCGGAAAGATATTTCATTAGAGTCTACCGGGTGCATTTTCCCGTCATAGATACAAACTCTGACATCGCGGGCGTAAGAACCAGTGAGCGGCCCTTGTTCCATACGATCCATCAATCCTTTGACAATAGCAGGAATAAACCGAGCGTCGATAGCACCTCCAACAATACAGTTACAAACCACCAATTTTCCTCCCCATTCAAGATCTATCGTTTGGGTATCGCGTACATTCATACGGAATTCTTGGTTGTTGAATTTGTAAGTGTCGGGTGCTGGCATTCCGTCATAATAGGGCTCTACGATGAGATGTACTTCTCCAAATTGTCCGGCTCCACCCGATTGTTTTTTGTGACGATAATCCGCCCGAGACGCTTTAGTAATTGTTTCCCGATAGGGTATGCGAGGCTCTATGAATTCAACGGCAAGTTTATCGTTATTCTCAATACGCCATTTTAAAGTGCGTAAGTGAAATTCTCCTTGTCCCGAAACAATCGTTTGTTTCAATTCTTTGGATTGTTCTATTTGCCACGTCGGGTCTTCTTCATGCATACGAGTGAGAATCTCACTTAATTTTTCGGCGTCGGATTCATTGACCGGTTTTATTGCTCGTTGATATTTGGGAGCTGGGTATTTGATAAAATCGAAATGATAATCGCACCCTTTTGCGTTGAGTGTATTACCAGTGCGCACATCTTTTAGTTTTACCGATGCTCCTATGTCTCCTGCTACAAGTTCTTCTACCGGAGTACGAATTTGTCCGCAAACACAGAATAATTGAGCCAAGCGTTCGCGTCCGTCGCCTCGATCCACATTAATCAAGTCGTCTCCTTGATGTACGGTTCCAGACATTACTTTGAAATAGGATACTTCTCCGATATGGGGCTCGACCGTGGTTTTAAAGCAGTATATACTTGTAGGCCCATTGGCATCGGGAGCGATTTTTTCTCCGGCTGTATTTTCGGGTTTGGGCATTTCGGAGACAAAGGGGACTACGTTGCCGAGGAATTCCATCATACGTCGTACTCCCATATCGCGTAATGCGCTTACACAGAATACAGGGTATATGCTGCGTGTGATGAGACCTTTGCGGATGCCTTCCCGCATTTCATCTTCGGTGAGAGAACCTTGCTCGAAGAATTTTTCCATAAGGGTCTCATCGTTTTCAGCAGCGGCTTCAACTAATTTTTGGTTTAATTCCCGGGCTTTTTCCATTTCGCTTTCGGGAATTTCGGATATGGTGGGTGTACCGCCTTCGGGCGACCAGCTATACATTTTCATGAGTAGGACGTCGATCATGGCATTGAACGACGGACCGCAACTAAGCGGATATTGCACTTGTACAATTCGGTTACCGAATGTTTCGTGCATTTGGTTGATTACATTGTCGTAATCTGCCTTTTCACCATCAAGTTGGTTCATGGCAAAAAGAATAGGCTTGTTCAGATTTTCGGCAGTACGGAAGATGTTTTGAGTTCCTACTTCGACACCATATTGAGAGTCGATGACAATTACTCCCGTGTCTGTTACGTTGAGGGCTGTTATAGCACTTCCTACAAAGTCGTCTGCTCCCGGACAGTCTATAACATTGAGTTTTTTACCTAAAAATTCGGCATAAAAAACTGTGGAAAAGACGGAATATCCATACTCTTTTTCCACAGGAAAATAGTCCGAGACGGTGTTTTTCCCTTCGACGGTTCCGCGACGTTTTATTACACCACACTCGTAGAGCATAGCTTCTGCGAGGGTGGTCTTGCCTGAACCTTTGCTGCCCAATAGAGCAATGTTTTTGATTTCGTGAGATTGATAGACTTTCATGATATTAAAGTTTTAATAAAACAAAAACACTTGGTTACGTTTTAACAAAGCGTTCGCAAATTATGAATTATATTTTTAAAAAGCAATGGTAAGAACTATGTTACAAAACATTGTTTGTGAATCGAAGTTTTGTATTTTTGTCGAGTAATGGCTGGGCTTTATATTCATATACCGTTTTGTGCAAGCCGCTGTGTTTATTGCGACTTCTTTTCCTCGACCGATTTTTCGTTCAAGCGTGGCTATATAGATGCCGTTTGTCGGGAACTTGAATTGAGGAAACATGAGCTAAGGGACGACCCTGTTTTTACGGTGTATCTTGGAGGGGGGACTCCGTCCAGTTTATCGCCGTCGGAACGAGGTCGTTTGTTTCGAGCTCTTTCCACAGTTGTCGATTGGTCGGTTTGTAAGGAGGTTACTCTTGAAGTGAATCCCGATGATGTGACACCTCTTTTTATAAGTCAATTAAAGGATACTCCGGTTAACCGGCTAAGTATGGGAATACAGAGTTTCGACGATTCGGATCTTGTTTTTCTACGTCGGCGTCATACGGCTCATGCGGCGATGGAGGCAGTCGATAATTGCCTTTGTGCCGGATATGAAAATATCAGTATAGACCTCATATATGGTTTGCCGGGACAGACCGTAGAACGTTGGACGAACAATTTGAGACAAGCCGTAACATTGAATGTCCCGCATATTTCAGCATATAATTTAATTTATGAGGAAGGTACGGTGTTGTGGAGAATGAGGGAAAAAGGACTGGTGAAAGAATGTGAGGAAGAAGAATCCTTACAGATGTTCGAGACACTTATCGATGTGTTGGGTTTTTCTGGATATGAGCATTACGAGATTTCCAATTTCGCCCGCTCTGGGCGTTATGCACTTCATAATACATCTTATTGGAAAGGTGTACCGTATCTGGGTTTAGGTGCGGCGGCTCATAGCTACGATGGGAAGAGCAGGCGTATTAATCCTTCCTCATTGTCGGAATATATGGAGGTTTTGCAAACGGGACATGTTGCATATATGGAAGAGAAAGAGACGGTCGATAGTTTATATAATGAATGTATACTCACATCGCTTCGCACCTGTTGGGGATTGAATCTGAAAAAACTTGAAGACGACTTTGGGGCTGAACGCGTGCGATATTGCTTGGAACAAGCTCTGCCTCATATCCGAGCTGGGCGACTCGTGGTGACCGACGATATTATGCGCATAACTCGTAAGGGCCTTTTTACTTCCGATGATGTTATGAGTGATTTATTTTGGGTGGATTGAATCTCGAAGATTTTTCAATCTTGTAGTTTATCCTTGGATTTGTGGAGTCGTTTTTCTGTCCCCCCAAAGTGTATCGCAAGATGGAATAGGGGGATTATAGTTTCAATTTATAACCTAAGGAGATAAACGTATTGAGTTGTTGGGGTGTCTTACTCATGAGATGTTCTTCTCGAACTTTGCATTCGATGGAATTTTTTTTGTCTATTCGATATTCTACCCCTGCATCATACCATATTCTATCCAATTCTCCTGACTGTTTACCGTTTAGAAAAAGAAATATATCGGTATGGATAAACGGAGTCCATCGGGTGTCGGGTATGGTGTAACTGAGAAGTATTTTGTTTCGCCATTTGTTCGATGGTTTGGCCGTCCCTATGGTATAGGTGGACTCAAATCGGGAATTCAGCGATAGGGAGAATCGGTGTACAGGATAGGAAAAAGTGGCTCCCAGTTGATAACGATGACGATTCTTATAAATATTCGGAGCTGTCTGTTGATTCATATAGTAGTACAGCGCATTTAATTTGAGGTATTTCGGGACGGCAGTATAGGAGACGACCGCAATGGGCATGTATCGTTCGTAATATTTACCAAGTGTCCATACGTTTTGCTGTATTTGCAGATTTATCCGATTTATTTGTTTGGATACCGTAAAATTCCACAACGTGCCTATCTCACTGCTGTATTCTTTTGCGTTTGTCGGGAAAGTAAAGAGGGAAAGTGTGATAATGAAGACGGATAGAATTTTGTAATGGAAACGATTCATACTTATTCGTGGTGATAGGGTTCGTTATTGAGAATAGTCATAGCCCGATAGAGCTGTTCGGTGAAGATGAGGCGAATCATCTGGTGAGAAAAGGTCATCTTTGAAAGAGAAATTTTTTCTTGTGCCGCATTGTATATGCGTTGGGAAAAACCATAAGGGCCGCCAATGACAAATATCAAGCGTTTGGCAACGTTTGACATTTTCTTTTCCAAATAGGTGGCGAACTGCGTGGAGGTAAACTCCTTTCCATGTTCATCGAGCAGGACAATGTAATCGCCGGGCAGGAAACTTTTCAAGATGAAATCGGCTTCTCGCTCTTTTTGTTGGTCGGTACTCAGGCTTTTGGTGTTGCGGAGTTCGGGAATGACTGCAATTTCGAACGGCACATAGTGAGCCAATCGTTTGCTGTATTCTTCGATTCCTTGTATAAAATGAGATTCGACTGTTTTCCCGACAACCAATAGCACTATCTTCATGAAGAATTTAAATTTGTTGCAAAATTAATATAAACAAAGAGTAAAATCAAACTTGTTCGAACGTTTGCATCGTGTTGTTTTTATAATGTGGAAATTGGTTATCCTCGGTATAATCAAATTTATTTGTACCTTCTCCCGGATTGTGCTATTTTTGCATAAGAATAAAAAACTATTGGTGTATGAAAACGAAAGAGCAGTTGATAGATGAATTGATAGATTTGGCTTTTGCCGAAGATATAGGAGATGGTGACCACACTACTTTGTGTTGTATCCCGGATACGGCGATGGGGAAGTCGAGGTTGTTGATCAAGGAGCCGGGTATCTTGGCCGGAGTAGAGATTGCCCGAAAAATATTCCACCGTTTCGATCCCGATTTGAAAATGACGGTTTATATCGAAGACGGGACTGCGGTAAAACCCGGCGATGTGGCTTTTGTGGTCGAAGGACGCGTACAATCATTATTGCAAACCGAGCGTCTTATGCTCAATGTGATGCAGCGCATGAGCGGTATCGCTACGATGACTCACCGGTATGTGAAAAAACTCGAAGGTTTGCATACTTGCATTCTCGATACCCGCAAGACAACTCCGGGCATGCGTATGCTCGAAAAAGAGGCTGTGAAGATAGGTGGTGGCGTGAATCATCGTATCGGATTGTTCGACATGATTTTGCTGAAAGATAATCATGTGGATTTTGCCGGTGGTATAGAGAACGCTATCTCTCGTTGTCATGATTATTTAAAGGCCAAAGGCAAGGATTTGAAAATTGAGATAGAGGTGCGTAATTTGGACGAATTGAAAGAGGTTATGCGAGTGGGCGGTGTGGACCGTATTATGCTCGATAATTTCTCGCCTGAATTGACAAAAGAGGCTGTGAAAATTGTGGGTGGGAAATATGAAATAGAGTCTTCGGGAGGTATTACTTTCGATACGATTCGAGATTACGCCGAGAGTGGTGTCGATTTTGTCTCGGTGGGGGCTCTCACTCATTCGGTAAAAGGTCTTGATATGAGCTTTAAGGCTTGTTGATAAGTCAGTTGTATATTGTAAACTCGGGGGCCTTTTCTTGAAAAGACCCCCGAGTTGGTTTTTCGTGAAAAAGTCTCAATTATTGTTTGTAAATTACGGTCGACGCTGAGATAGGATTTTTATCAGTTTGTAAACGGTATCGCTGGCATCAGCAGGAGGATTCGACAATTTCTTTTTCTCGACCGAAAGTGTGTATTCACAACCTATTTCATAAACAAAGCCATTTATTTCGTTGAATCCCATTTTCCAATATCTGGTCTGCCCCTCTTCTTTGACGAGCATACATTCGATAGGGGCATCCGATTCCCATGACCAAGAAGTGCTTGTTTGAGCAGAGATGTATAATTTGATGGTTTGTATCTTGCTTTTGGGATAGTTGTTCTTGGCACAGCCTGTGAATATTGTTGTGCCGAAAAGCAGGAGCAATGTTCCTATAAAGCGTTCTGTTCTCATATTTAGATAGATATTGGTTATTATGAAAGTTATAACTATGTTAAAAGATGGAATACATGAAATCGCGGCTGTCTCTACGCTTCCAAGAGAG